>Ga0316613_10001272_pt1 | contig 17424 bp, 12 predicted proteins | sample OWC_soil_day10_C_2_FD_207647 | JGI IMG/M metagenome (GOLD analysis project Ga0316613, IMG submission 207647) | Wetland soil microbial communities from Old Woman Creek delta, Ohio, United States - OWC_soil_day10_CT_b | ecosystem: Environmental > Terrestrial > Soil > Wetlands | place: USA: Ohio...
TCGATCAGCCAGCGGCCACCAATCATCACGTCACGGACGGCCGGCCCGATGCCGCCAAATATCCAGCGATCGATAATCGTGTCGCCCTCCACGGACGCCAGATACGGCGAACGACCGTCCAGCACCACGAGATCCGCCGGCGCGCCCACAGAAAGCCCCGCTTCGGCCACACCCGCCGCCTGAGCACCGCCAGCAAGCACACGCTCAAACAGCGTGCGACCGACCGAAGCTCCCGGCCGACCGGCCATCCGGTTCCGGCGGCGATCACGCAGCCGCTGGCCATATTCGAGAAGGCGCAATTCGCCGGCCACGGATGTGGCGACGTGGCTGTCGGTGCCGACGCCGAAGCGCCCCTCCGCACCGAGAAAATCGACAGCCGGGAAGATGCCGTCCCCGAGATCGGCCTCGGTTGTCGGGCAGAGACCGGCAATGGCGCCCGAGCCGACGATCATCGCCACCTCGGCGTCCGTAACATGGGTGGCATGGACGAGGCACCAGCGCTCATCGACCTCGGCGATATCGTAGAGCCGCTCGACCGGGCGTCGGCCCGAATGGGCGATCGAGGCCGCCACCTCGCGCTCCTGCTCGGCCACGTGAATGTGGACGGGCGCGTGTACCGGCACCGTTTCCATGATGGTGGCGATCTCGTCGCCGGTCACGGCCCGCAGCGAGTGAAAGGCCAGGCCGAGCCGCGCGCCCACCGACCGACAGGGCTCGACGAGGCCGTGAAGCAACGTCAGGAAGCCGTCGACATCGTGGATGAACCGCCGTTGGCCGGCGGTCGGCGCGGCACCGCCGAAGTCCGAATGGGCATAGAAGACCGGCAGCATCGTCAGGCCGATGCCGGACAACTCAGCCGCTTGAAGCACGGCGAGCGACATCTCGGCCGGCGCGGCATAGGCGCGCCCGTCTGCGCCATGATGGAGATAGTGGAACTCGGCGACACGTCCAAAGCCGCCCTTCAGCAGCTCGATTTGCAACTTGGCCGCAATCGCCGTCACGTCATCGGGGGTCAGCAGTGACACCAGCCGATACATCTCCTCGCGCCAGGTCCAGAAGCTGTCATCGCCCTGCCCGGCGACCGCAGTCAGACCGGCCATGGCACGCTGGAAGGCGTGGGAATGCAGATCGGCGACCGCGGGCACGACCGGCCCACCGAGGCGCTTGGCACCGACTGCCGACGCACCGCGCTCCACGGTGGCAATCCGGCCATCGGCGCCGATGGCGAAGACGACATCGTCGGCCCAACCATCCGCCAGCAAAGCCCTTTCGGCGAAAAGCAATTGATGGTTATCTGCTACCATCTTGTGCGCGAAACCCCACACTTGTACATACAAGCACTGTAGAGGAAAATTCTTGGGTCGCAAGCCGAATCCATCCGCCTCTGACTGTTTTTAAGGAGTGCCCATAAAGTGAGCGACGTCAACGAGCGTCTCGGTGGGACTCCCCCGCTCTATGCGATGGTCAAGCAGATGATTCTCGCGCGGATCGGCAACGGCGAGTGGCCGGCCCGCCACCGCATTCCCTCGGAGAACGAGCTGGTCGCCACGCTCGGCCTCAGCCGGATGACCATTAACCGGGCACTGCGCGAACTGGCGGCAGATGGTGTTCTGCTGCGTATCCAAGGGTTGGGAACCTTCGTCGCCGAGGGCAAGAGCCAGACGTCCGTGTTCGAGGTGCGCAACATTGCCGATGAGATCGCCGAGCGCGGGCATCAGCATTCGGCACAGACGGTGATGAAGGACGAGGTCAAGGCGACGCCGGAACTTGCCGACGAACTGGGCGTCGAACTCGGCACATCGGTTTTCCACTCGCTGGTGATCCATCTGGAAAACGACATTCCGGTCCAGCTCGAGGACCGGCACGTCAACCCGGCTCTGGCACCGGACTATCTCATACAGGATTTTTCCGCCCGCACGCCCAACAGCTATCTTAGCGCCGTCGTTCCCTGGACTTCAGCCGAGCATACCGTCGAGGCCGTCGTTCCAGCACCATGGGAAGCGAAGCTGCTGTCCATCGGTCGAGGCAACCCGTGCCTCTACATTCACCGCCGCACCTTTTCGGGCGATAAAGTGGTGACGTCGGTACGCCTGTTGCTGCCCGGAGGCCGTAGTCGCATCGAGAGCCGCCAAACAGCGGGAACGTGAGACGACATATCAAGCACAGCCGCCGGACTCGCCTCCACAGGGAAGCGAGCCGGCCGGCTGGCGATCACTGGGTGATCGTATACGAACCCATCTCGCACAAATTCTGGGTGTCTTCGGTGGTGGTGAGGTTGGATTCCGGAGCGAACTCGAAGCGCATGTCGTAGTCGCAGACGTCGCGGCCATCGCCGATGGTGATCTCGATCGACTCACCCGGCCCAAGCACGTCCTGGCCGAACACGTCCTCCTCCCAGGAGGAGGTTCCCGACGGCGAGGTATAGAAGCGCGTCAGCACGGAATCAGTGCCGTTCTTCAGCGTGAAAACGAGATCCTCCGCGTGGGCCTGCGTTGAAAAGGCAGCGATGACGGACACAAGCGACGCTAAGACGATCTTTTTCATGAGCCTATCCCATTGTTGGACAATAAGGGTTTCCCCGGACGCGAGTGCACGTGATGGGAATTTGAAAACGCCGTCAAGCGCGCAATTGTATCGACTGGGGCTGTAAGCGACTGGAAAGACATGCCGCGCGGTCGACAAGCGCCCATTGACACCACCACCTTCCAATGCTTCAATCTTGTATAGACAAGTAGGAGGCCAGCATGCCGAGCAACACGCGATATCGCGACGTCGAAATCCGCGCGCCCAGGGGCACGACCCTTCGAGCCAAGAGTTGGCTGACCGAAGCGCCACTCCGCATGCTGATGAACAACCTCGATCCGGATGTTGCCGAGAACCCCAAGGAACTGGTTGTCTATGGCGGCATCGGCCGCGCCGCCCGCGACTGGGAATGCTTCGACGCCATCGTCGCAACGCTCGAACGCCTTGAGGACGATGAAACGCTGCTCATCCAGTCCGGCAAGCCGGTTGGCGTGTTCCGCACGCACAAGGACGCACCGCGCGTGCTGATTGCCAACTCCAACCTCGTGCCGCACTGGGCGAACTGGGACCACTTCAACAAGCTCGATGCCGAGGGGCTGATGATGTACGGCCAGATGACGGCCGGCTCGTGGATCTACATCGGCGCGCAGGGCATCGTGCAGGGCACCTACGAGACCTTCGTGGAAGCCGGCCGCCAGCACTATGATGGCAACCTTAGGGGACGCTGGGTGCTGACATCGGGCCTTGGCGGCATGGGAGGCGCGCAACCGCTTGCCGCCGCCATGGCCGGCGCCACCTCGCTCAACATTGAATGCCAGCAGTCGCGCATCGATTTCCGCCTGCGCACCCGCTACGTCGACAAGCAGGCGAAAGACCTCGACGATGCGCTGCGGCTGATTGCCGAGCACACCGGCAGGGGCGAGGCCGTCTCCATCGCCCTGCTCGGCAACGCCGCCGACGTGTTGCCGGAGCTGGTGCGTCGCGGCGTGCGGCCCGACCTCGTCACCGACCAGACCTCCGCCCACGATCCGCTCAACGGTTACCTGCCGTCCGGCTGGACCTGGGAGGACTATCGCGCCCGCGCCAAGGTGGAACCCGAGGCGGTGGTCGCCGCCGCCACCGCATCGATGCGGCAACACGTCCGCGCCATGCTCGACTTCCAGGCGATGGGCGTGCCGGTGTTCGACTATGGCAACAACATTCGCCAGCGCGCCTTCGATGCCGGCGAACAGCAGGCCTTCGCCTTCCCCGGCTTCGTCCCGGCCTATATCCGGCCGTTGTTCTGCCGTGGCATCGGCCCGTTCCGCTGGGCGGCGCTGTCGGGAGATCCGGCCGACATCTATGCCACCGACGCCAAGGTGAAGGAGCTGATGCCCGACAATCCCCATCTCCACACCTGGCTGGACATGGCCGCCGAGCGCATCGCCTTCCAGGGCTTGCCGGCCCGCATCTGCTGGGTCGGCCTCGGCGCCCGCGCCCGCCTCGGCCTCGCCTTCAACGAGATGGTCCGGCAAGGCGTCGTCAAGGCACCGATCGTCATCGGCCGCGACCACCTCGATTCTGGTTCCGTCGCCTCGCCTAACCGCGAGACGGAAGCGATGCGCGACGGCTCCGACGCCGTCTCCGACTGGCCGCTGCTCAACGCGCTGCTCAACACCGCCTCCGGTGCAACCTGGGTATCGATCCATCACGGCGGCGGCGTCGGCATGGGCTTTTCGCAGCACGCCGGCATGGTGATCGTCTGCGACGGCAGCGAGGATGCCGATCGCCGCATCGCCCGCGTCCTCCACAACGACCCGGCCACCGGCGTCATGCGCCACGCCGACGCCGGCTACGACATCGCCGTCGAATGTGCCCGGGAGAAGGAACTCGACCTGCCGATGCTGGGAAAATGAGCCTCCGGCTTGTCAACGCCACCGATTTCCGCCGCCTGCCCTGGCAGAACGGTCGCGGTACGACGCTGGAACTCGTCCGGCACGACGACGCGGCCGGCGCCCTGCTCTGGCGACTTTCCGTCGCCGATGTCGTCGAGCCGGGCCCCTTCTCGCCGCTCCCCGGCATCAACAGGGTGATCACGCTGATCGACGGCGATGGCTTCGACCTCGATTTCGGCGGCGCACAGCCGTCGGTATCGCTCCGGCCGTTCGAGCCACTGGCCTTTTCCGGCGACTGGCCGACGGCGGCTGTCGCCGTCCATGGCCCGTCGCGCGACTTCAACGTCATGACGGCGCGCGGACAGGTTGTCGCGGACGTCGAGGTTGCCCGCAATAGCCTGACGGCCGGTACCCTCGCCTATGTTTTCGCAGCGTGCGGTGGCGTCACCGCAACGGCAGGCGGTGCGATGGTGCGGGCCGGGTCGGGTGAGCTGATCGAGTGCCGGCACGAGAACGAGGTGTCGCTCATCAAGGATGAGGGAGGAACCGCCCTCGCCGTCCGCCTTGAGAAAATCGGCGACAAAGCGACCTTGTGAGCTGATGGCAACCGCGCCAGCTACGAAACGGCATCCGATCACCCGAGTCTGCGCCATCCGTATTGGCACAAAGACGTTACCCACGGCGTGGATGCTGGTATTTGTCATACATGAGTGCTAGGGGAAATTCGCTTTTCCTTGGCGTCTTTGCGGCGCCGGATATTCCGACAACAGCATGGGCGCGGAACCATGAGCGAGAAGACCAGGATCGTCGTCACCTCCGACCACACCGGCATTGATCTCCGGCGGGCCGTCGCAGCCCATCTCGAAGCGCGTGGCTACGCGGTTGAGGATGTCGGTCCAACGTCGACGGAGAGCACCGATTACCCCAAGTGGGGTGAGAAGGCGGCGCGGGTCGTTCTAGCCGGCGGGGCCCGTTTCGGCATCGCCATCTGTGGCACCGGCTTTGGTATTTCGCTCGCCGCCAACAAGCTTGCCGGCATCCGCTGCGTCGTCTGTTCCGAGCCCTATACCGCCAAGTTGTCGCGCCTGCACAACAACGCCAACATGCTGGCCTTCGGCGCCCGCGTGGTCGGACAGGACCTGGCGTTGATGATTGTCGACACCTTCCTCGACGCCGAGTTCGAGGGCGGGCGCCATGCCCGCCGCGTCAACATGATTTCCGAGCTTGAGGCGGGCCGTTCGGTCTGCTGAAAGGGCGTGGCCGCCGTTCTCCCGATTGGCGGCCGGCCGGGAGGAGACAAGGGCGTCCGGATGTTTCGTCCGGACGCCCTTCTTGTCTGCGTCGTCAGGCGGCGCGCCGCGCCGGGCGCCGGACGAAGCCGCGGACCAGGCGATAGCCGAGAAGCAGCGCCACCAGCCCGATGTGGACAACCTGCGTGGGGTCCAGCACCTTGGTCGCCAGCAGGTAATGAAGGACCGCCAGCGTCGCGGCAACGTAGATCAGCTTGTGCAGCCGCCGCCAGTTCTTGCCCAAGCGACGGATCGACAGACGGTTGGACGTGACCGCCAGCGGCACAAGCAGCATCAGGGCGGCAAAGCCCAGCGTGATGAACGGCCGCCGCACAATGTCCGGGATGATCGTATCCCAGAGAAGACCGCGATCCAGTGTCAGGTAGACGGTGAAATGCATCGCCGCATACCAGAAGGCGAGAAGGCCGAGCGCGCGGCGAAACCGCAGGAGGTTGACGCCAGCCAACTCACGCAGCGGCGTCACGGCAAGCGTCAGGATCAGGAAACGCAGCGCCCAGAGTCCCAGCGTCTGCTCGAAGCTACGCACCGGATCGGCGCCGAGGCCGCCGGTCGCCCCCAGCCAGAAGCTGGCCACCGCCGGCACGACGCCGATGACGTAGATGCCCCACCCGCTCAGACGATCAACGAAGGGCGACCGGGTGACCGCCATCAGTAATTGGCCTTGAGGTCCATGCCGGCATACAGGCTCGCCACCTCCTCGGCATAGCCGTTGAACATCAGCGTCGGTCGCCGCCCGGAGCCGAAAAAGCCGCTTTCGCCGATGCGCCGCTCGGTCGCCTGGCTCCAGCGCGGATGATCAACCTCGGGATTGACGTTGGCATAGAAGCCGTACTCGCTGCCCTGCAGCGAATTCCAGGCGTTGGGCGGCTGCGTCTCGACGAGTGAGATGCGGACGATCGACTTGATGCCCTTGAAACCGTATTTCCAGGGCACGACGAGGCGGATGGGCGCGCCGTTCTGGTTGGGAAGCGTTTCGCCGTAGAGGCCGACGGCGAGGATGGCAAGCGGGTGCATCGCTTCGTCGAGGCGCAGGCCCTCGACATAGGGCCACGGCATCGGCTGGAAGTAACCCGCCTGTCCCGGCATTTCTTTGGGGCGCACCACCGTTTCGAAGGCGACGAATTTCGCCGAGCCGAGTGGTTCCACCTTGTCGAGCAGCGCCTTCAGCGGGAAGCCGTTCCACGGGATCACCATCGACCACGCCTCGACGCAGCGCATGCGATAGACACGATCTTCAATGGGCAATTCAGCGATCAGCTTGTCGACGTCGAAGGTCTGCGGCTTGGCGACTAGGCCATCGACCGTGATCGTCCACGGTCGCGGCTTGAAGTCGCCGGAATGACGCGACGGATCGGCCTTGTCGGTGCCGAATTCGTAGAAATTGTTGTAGGTGGTGACGTCTTCGCGTGGCGTGAGCGGCTCATCCACCTTGTAGGGGCCAGGGACCGTCTTGAGCGTATCGGCGCGGCTGGGCTTGGCGAGCATCAAACCCGCTCCGGCTATCAAGCCCATGAACTCGCGGCGTCGGAGATAGATCGAGCGCGGTGTGATCTCGGAGGCAGGGATGGGTGGCGGACGATAGGCGGGCATCGGCGATCCTCCCGGCAGCGCGTGTGCGCTGCACTTTGGAGGCATTCTCGAATGAGACGGCCGGAATGAAAAGCCACTATTTCGTGTAGCCCGACAAAAGACCGGCGCCGCTGGGAACGACGCCGGCCCAAGTCACGCTATAGCCGAGGTCATTCGGCGGCGACGGCGACCGGCGCCGACGCGGCGGCGAGCGCCTGGTCGAGATCGGCGATGATGTCGTCGGGATGCTCGATGCCGATCGACAGGCGGACATAGCCGGGTGTGACGCCGGTCCTGAGCTGTTCTTCCGCCGTCAGCTGCGAATGGGTCGTCGACGCCGGATGGATGGCGAGCGATCGGGCGTCGCCGATGTTGGCAACGTGATAGAACAGCTTCAGCGCGTCGATGAACTTCTTGCCAGCCTCGACGCCGCCCTTGAGCTCGAAACCGACCAGCGCGCCGTAGCCGCCCTCGAGATAGGTGTCGGCGCGGCGGCGGAACTCACCTTCCTGCAGCTTCGGATAGATGACGCGCGTTACATCCGACCGTTTCGTCAGGTAATCGGCCACCTTCTCGGCATTGGCCACGTGCTGGCGGATGCGCAACGGCAGCGTCTCGAGGCCCTGGATCAGTTGGAAGGCACTGAACGGCGACAGCGCCGCGCCAACGTCGCGCAGCAACTTGACACGGGCACGCAATGCGAAGGCGATCGGACCGAGCGGCTTGGCCGCCTGCGACCAGATGGCGCCGTGATAGGCCTGATCGGGCGTATTGAACAGCGGCTGGCGCTCGGGGAACTTCTCCCAGTCGAAATTGCCGCCGTCGATGATCAGGCCGCCAATCGTCGTGCCATGGCCGCCGATATACTTGGTGGCCGAATAGACCACCACTGCCGCGCCGTGCTTGAACGGCTTGGACAACAGCGGCGCCGCCGTGTTGTCGATGATCAGCGGAATACCGAGAGGCCGGCCGATGTCGGCGACCTCTTTCACCGGAAAGACATTGAGCTTCGGATTGGGCAGCAGCTCGGCATAATAGGCGCGGGTGCGATCGTCGGTGGCCTTGCGAAAATTCTCCGGATCAGCCGGATCGACGAAGCGGACTTCGATGCCGAACTGGCTGAGCGTGTCGGCGAACAGCGCCCAGGTGCCACCATACAGGTCGGTCGAAGAGACGACGTTATCGCCGGCCGAGGCGACATTCAGGATGGCGAAGGTCGAGGCCGCCTGCCCAGACGACACGGCAACGGCTGCTGCGCCGCCCTCGATCTCGGCAATGCGTGTCTCGAGTGCGTCCTGCGTCGGGTTGCCGATGCGGGTGTAGATGAAGCCGAGTTCCTCGAGTCCGAACAGGCGCGCGGCGTGGCCGGCATCCTGGAACTGGTAGGAGGTTGTCTGGTGAATCGGCACCGCAACGGAGCCGGTGGTCGGATCGGCGCGGAAACTGCCGCCGTGAAGCGCGAGGGTCTCGGGGTGCAACGACTTGCTCATGAAAATGACTCCCAGCTCGATCATCCGGCGCTCGTCATGGCGCCCCAACAGCGGGGAGAACAATTTTCCGTCCCCTGCCCTGCTGCCGGAATACATTCCAACACGCCGACGATGGGGATGACAGTTCTGGAATTTCTTTGCGTAGCCAGGAAAGGCAATTTCCATCTACAGACGGCCACTTTGCCGGAGGGTCTTTTCATGGAGGCCAATCTGGGCAGGAGAGTCGGGCAATTGCCCGCAAAGATGCGTGCGTCGACAAGGCCCTCGGGACGCGCAGAAGGCGCCGGAGGCAAAATGGCCGGAATTGATTTCCCGCGTCATGCCAAGGAAGCCACTTGATCAAATTTAGGAAAATTCATTCGCCTTGAAAAGGAAAAATCTCGAATATCAGATAAATGAAAGTATTCTTCATGTTAACATATTCATGATTTGACATATATTTGACGGTCTACATCCGATATCCTAGAAGATATCTTGCTTAACGAGGCAGAATGGCGAATTGATTATTCCTCTAAAGTCAGAAATGCTTTAGTGCATATTAAAATTGCGGCCGACTCGTGAGAGTCGCCCCTCTGGCGGAACCCAGAAAGGGCAGCAAAACGTCTTGGTCCGCGTCTCTCTACTCGACGAAACGCTGCATCCCCGGCACACTGACACAAACGTCACTCGATTTGCAAAAGGCGCTGGTGGTTCGACTTCGACATTTGCATCGGCCAAGTACAGTGTTCGGAGCAGATGCTGACGTTGGCGAAATCGCTGGGTTGACCTCTTGTTCCTGTCGGAGCATTCGATTTTGACATTTGATCGGGAGATTGACGCCCGCCAACGCTCGGACACCGAACTCGCCGCATCAGGTAGAACGATCGACCGGCTTGGAGACCTGCTGGCTCAGCAACTTGCCAACGCGACACGCCCGAGCGGCGAAGTCGACGTCACCGCTCTGCTGAGCGCGATCGGGTCGACTTACGAAGACCTCGAAACGACGCTCCGAGAGACCTCCAGTGCAACCAAGGCACTGCATGGTGGGCTGGCTAACCAGATCAACGCCGTGTTGAACGCCACGCTGGAAGGCATCGCTGTTTTTGATCCCGACGACAGACTGACGCTCTGGAACCATCGCTACGTCGAACTCTATCCCGAGCTCGATGGCTTCCTTGTCGAAGGCTGCTCATTCGAGACGATGTTGCGGCGCGGCCTCGAACGAGGAGCTTATCTCGACGCCCTCGGCCGCGAGGAGGAATGGCTGAAAGACCGCCTCGACCGGCACATCCTCCCGAACAGCGTCGAAGAACAGCGCCGCGCCGACGGCCGCTGGATTCAAGTGGAGGAGAGTCGCATGGCGGACGGCGGGTGGGTGGGCATCCGCGTCGACATCAGCGAGTTCAAGCAGCGCGAGGCTGCATCACGGCTGTTGTTCGAGGACAGCCCGGTTCCGATGTACCTGTTCGATTCCGAGACCCTACGGTTCCTTGCAGTCAACCGCGCCGCCGTCGCCCGCTACGGCTATACCCTTCATCAGTTCATGAACATGAGCATCATGGACATGCGTCCGGATCGATTCAAGGCAGATGCGCTGGAGGCCATCCGCAACTGGATCGACACGCAGAGCGGCGATCGCCTGTTCAGGCACCTCAAAGCCGACGGCACGGAGATCGACGTCGAGGTGTTCATCCGACGGCAGATCCACAACGGCCGTCAGGCAGTCCTGGCCACAGCCATCGATGTCACCGAGCGCAAGCGGGCCGCCGACGAACTCGAGGCGACTCGAGAGTTCCTCGATACAATCGTCGAAAATTTACCGGCTGCCGTGTTCGCCAAGGACCCGTTCAGCCGAAAATATATCCTGCTCAACCGGGCTGGCGAACTGTTGTTCGGCCACATGCGCGAAGCCTTCATCGGCAAGAACGCCCGGCAGATCTTCGGGGAGCGCGTGGCCGCGGCCGCCGAGGCGGATGAGGACGAACTCCTGTCGAGTGGTGTCCGGCAGATCACGGCCTCGGAGACGGTTTCGACCCCGAACGGCACCCGGCTGCTGACGTTGACCCGCATGGTGATCCGCAAGGTCGACGGCTCGCCGCGCTTCATTGTCGGCGTGGCGATGGACGTCACCGACAAGCGGCACGCCGAGGAGCGAATCGCCTATCTCAGCCAGCACGATACGCTGACCGGCCTGCCGAACCGGGAGGCGATGATGGTTCGCCTCGCCGACGGCATCTTCGCTGCCACGGCGACGCAAGCCCGCTTCGGCCTTCTCAGCGTCGACATCGACCGCTTCAAGACCCTCAACGACCTCTACGGCCATGCAGTGGCCGATCGGGTGTTGAAGGAGGCGGCGCGACGCCTCCTGGACATTGGCGGCGACGGTCTGGTCTTCCGGCCGGGTGGCAACGAGTTCGTCGTCATCTCCAACGATCCGGACCAACCGCACGCCTCGCGCCGACTGGCGGCGCTGGCCCAAAGCGTATTCTCCGAAGACATTGTGATCGATGGCAAGGCCATCCGGGTGGGGATCAGCATTGGTGTCGCCACCTATCCGCTCGACGGGGACACTGGCTCCATGCTGCTCGCCAATGCCGGCGCAGCGCTTTATCACGTCAAGTCCGAGGCGCGCGGTCAAGTTCGCGTCTACGAATCCAAAACCGACCAAGTCATCCGCGACCGCTGGGCGCTGCAGGCCGACCTCGGCCACGCGCTGCGCAACCGGGAACTCTCCCTGCACTTCCAGCCGCAGGCGGAAATAGATGGCCGCATCTTTGGCTTCGAGGCGCTGATGCGATGGACGCACCCGACGCGCGGCGCCATCTCGCCAGACCACTTCATTCCGCTGGCCGAAGAATCCAACCTCATCCTCGACATGTCGGCCTGGGCGCTGACCGAGGCCTGCCGCACTGCGGCAGGCTGGGCGCATCCGCTCACCGTCGCCGTCAACTTGTCGCCGATCCAATTCCAACACGGCGAGCTGCCGCACCTCATTCAACAGACGCTTGTCGACACCGGTCTCCAGCCGTCGCGGCTCGAGCTGGAAATCACCGAGGGCATCCTGCTCGGCGACTTCGCGCACATCGTCAGCATGCTGCGGCGGATCAAAGCGATGGGGGTGCGCATCGCCATGGACGACTTCGGGACCGGCTATTCCTCGCTGTCCTATCTGCAGGCCTTTCCCTTCGACAAAATCAAAATCGACAAGAGCTTCATCCAGGCGATCGGACGCACCGAGCAGGCGACGACCATCATCCGGGCGGTTATCGGCCTCTGCCGGGGCCTCGGCATTCCGGTCATCGCCGAAGGCGTCGAGACGGAGGAGCAGCGGACATTCCTGGCGCAGGAGCATTGCCCGGAAATCCAGGGCTTTATCGTCGGCCGACCAGCGCCGATTCAGGTCTACAGCCAGATCATCGACAGCCTGGATTGGGCGGGTACGCTCTAGCGGAGCGAATTCGACGTCTGAATCTCGGCAACATAGGGGCTCCGGAGCAAATTCAGAACCTCCGCTGGAAACAGTAGACTGCAGGTGGTTGTCCTGACTCCGGCATTTGCTCGGCGGCTCGGACCGCGGCAGGCAAATGGCGAAGTCAAACCATTCGGCGGTCAGGCAAGCGCCACACCCGGAAGCTCTGCGACCAGCGCATCGATGGCCGCGCGGACGCGCGTGGGCAGGTAGGGCGCTCTCGGCCATACGGCGTGGATGTCGGTGCGGCGTCCCTCCGTTGTCGCCGCAAGCAGGCCGACGAGGCGCCCCTCGCCGACCGACGACCGTACCAGCCAGCACGGCAGGTAAGCGATGCCGAAACCGGAAAGCGCTGCCTCGGCGATTGTTTCGATGTCGTCGAGACCGATGCGGCTTTCGATCACCATTTCCCGCAAGCCGCCGCTGGCGTCGGGAAAGCGCCAGCGCTCGTTGCGCCCCTGGCGCCGGTAGACGATGCAGTCATGCACCGCGAGATCGTCGAGGCCGGCCGGCGCGCCGCGCCGCGCCAGATAGTCCGGCGCCGCCACCAGCATCATTCGCTGTCGCATGAGAAGGCGTGCCATCAGAGCATCGCTATCCCCGACCGAACCGCTACGCACCGCGAGATCAAAGCCCTCCTCGACGAGGTCGACCGGTCGGTCACTGAAGTCGATCTCCAGCGACAGGTCAGTATGCCGCCGGGCGAGAGCCAGCAGAACCGGCGCCACGCAGCGCCGGCCAAAGGACAGTGGCACCGAAATGCGCAGCCGGCCGCTCACTACCCGCCGCCCTGTTTCGATCAGCACCCGGCCGGCTCGGATTTCGGCCAATCCCCGCCGGCAGTGATCGAAAAAGGCCTCGCCGTCATCGGTGAGGCTCTGCTGCCGCGTGGTGCGATGGAACAATCGCACGCCAAGTCGTGCCTCCAGCCGGGCAACCGCCTTGCCAACCGCCGACCGCGTCAGGTGGAGCCGCGCGGCGGCAGACGAGAAGCCACCGGCCTCGGCCGCTTCGACGAAGACTGCGATATCGTCAAGGAACTCCGGCATTCTCTCCTCCGTAGAATTTCAGGAACCAAACATGCGACATCTTGTCGCCACTGGTGATCATGAAGCTACGATAGTCTTTCAGCCATCATCCGCAAGCTCGTCGATCTTTCGAAGGAACCAGATCATGACGTCAACCATCCGCCATTGGAGACAGGCCGGCACCGGCCGCGGCAGCCTCAGCTTCGTCACCGCGCCGAAGCCCATTCCTTACGCCGGCGAGGTGCTGGTGAAGGTGAAGGCGGTCTCCCTCAATTATCGCGACAAACTGGTGCTCGAGGGTGGCGTCGGCCTGGCACCGCAGGAACCGATTGTCCCCGCTACGGATTTTGCCGGTATTGTCGAGGACGTGGGTGATGGCGTCACCGTTTTCCGGCGCGGCGACCGTGTGGTGAGCACCATCGCGGCCGACTGGTTCGATGGTGCCGTGCCGACGCCGGGCCTGCCGCTCGCGCCGGGTTTCCGCAGCCCGGCCATGCCGGGCGCCCTCTGCGAATACGTCATTCGACCCGCCTATGCTCTGGCGAGATCACCTGACTCCCTCGATGATACCGAGACATCGACCCTACCAATCGCTGCCCTCACCGCCTGGTTTGCGCTGATCGAGCGTGGCCGCCTCAGGCCCGGCGACAGCGTGCTGATCCATGGCACCGGCGGTGTTGCGCTGTTTGGCCTGCAGTTCGCCAAGTTGGCCGGCGCCATGGCCGTTGTCGTCTCGTCGTCGGCCGACAAGCTCGCCGCCGCCCGCCAACTCGGCGCCGACCATCTCCTCCTGCGCGGTACCCCTGACCTAGCCGCCGAGGTCAGGCGGTTGACCGGAGGTCGCGGTGCCGATCACGTGCTCGAAACCATCGGCGGCAGCAACTTCGCCCTGTCGCTTGACGCAGCGGCGCCGGGTGGCCGCGTCTCGCTGATCGGCCAGATCAGCGGCACCGATCTTGGCGGCAATGGGCTGCATCTCGCTCGCAAGCGCCTCGTTGTCGAGGGCATCGCCGTCGGTCACCGCCGCGCCTATGACGAGATGCTCCATGCCATCAACGTCGCCCGGCTGAAGCCGGTCATTGACAGCCGCTTTCCCCTTGCCGATCTGCCCGCCGCCCTTGACCGGCTCGACGCCGGCCCGTTCGGCAAGATCGTCATCGACGTTGCCTGACGCCCACCCACGAACCGATATGAACCGTCTCAACCCCGTTGTGTCCTGCACCTCGGGCGCCTAACTTGCGCCCGAGGCCGGGCCGTTCGCCAATAAGGACCGCCGGCAGCCGGGAGAAGCGACATGGAAAATTTCACCTTCCTCAACCCGACGAAGATCATCTTCGGCCGGGACACCGAAGCGTCGGTTGGCGCCGAGACCGCACGCTACAGCAGCAAGATCCTGCTTCATTTTGGCGGCGGTTCCATCAAGGCATCCGGCCTGTATGACCGCGTCTGCGCCTCGCTCCGGGCGGCCGGTGTCGAGTGGGTCGAGCTTGGCGGTGTCAAACCCAATCCGCGCCTCTCCCTCGTCCACGAGGGTGTCCGCCTCTGCAAGCAGCATGGGCTCGGCTTCATCCTGGCAGTTGGCGGCGGCAGCGCCATTGATTCGGCCAAAGCGATCGCCATGGGTGCCGTCATCGACGGCGACGTCTGGGACTTCTACGTTGGCCGCGGCACGCCGACCAACGCGCTGCCGATCGGTACCGTGCTGACCATTCCGGCCGCCGGTTCGGAGTCGAGCGACGGTACGGTGATCACCAACGAGGATGGCTGGCTGAAGCGGGCCGTCGGCGGCTCCTTCCTCTACCCGCGCTTTTCAATTTTGAATCCGGTCCTCTGTGCCACCCTGCCGCCGTTCCAGGTCGCCTGCGGCGCCGCCGACATCATGGCGCACCTGATGGAGCGCTACTTCACCAATGTGACGCACGTCGCCTTCACCGACCGGCTGATCGAGGCCACCATGAAGACGGTGATCGCCCAAGCACCGAAAGTGCTCGCCAGTCCGTCCGATTATGATGCCTGGTCAGAGCTGATGTGGGCCGGCACCATCGCCCATAACAACCTCCTCAACACGGGCCGCATCGGCGACTGGGCCTCGCACGACATCGAACACGAGGTGTCCGGCATCTATGATGTCGCCCACGGCGCCGGCCTTGCCGTCGTCTTCCCTGCCTGGATGAAATACGTCCTTGACCACGACGTTGACCGCTTCGTTCAATGGGCGGTGCGTGTCTGGAACGTCGACCTCGACGTATTCGACAAGGAAGCGACCGCCCGCCAGGGCATCGCCCGCCTTGAGGCGTTCTTCCACCAGCTCGGCCTTGGCACGACACTGGCCTCGCTCGGCATCCACGACGACCGCATCGACGAGATGGCCAAGAAGGGCACCAACGACGACAGCCGCACGCTTGGCAATTTCGTCAAGCTCGACAGCCGCGCCGTCGCCGACATCCTGCGCCTCGCCCGCTGACCGTTCCGGCGGCGGGATCAGCTCTCCCGCCGCCGCACCGACCAGGCGACAAACCATGGTGGGCACAGCCCACCGGTCATCCGCCCCTCCTGCCAGATCAGCCTGCCCCGCAAAGGGGCCGGCAAAGGCGCCGACCGCGCGGCAAGATTGAGCGTCAACATCAGCTCCCTCGCCTCGCCTTGCCACGTGATGCGGATCACCCCGTCGTCGACGCGCCAGTCGCCGCTGTGCCGAATGCCGGCAATCAGCGGCGCGATCTCCCGTCGGCGGACACGCAAGATGGCGCGATACCAATCAAGCACGCGAGCGTGTCGCGACAGGCGTTGTTCGCTCCAGTCGAGCCGGGCAGCGGCGAACGTCGCGGGATCGAAAGGGTCGAACAAATTGTCCGGATCGACCGCAAAGGCGGCGATCCGCCCCTCCCGCACGGCCGTCACGAACGTCGGCGCAAGATCGGCAAAGAATGGAAAGGGTGAACTGGCCGCCCACTCCTCGCCCTGGAACAGCATGGGAATCTGCGGTGCCAGCAGGCAGACGGCCGTTGCCGCTCGGCAGGCGGCCGCAGGCGCCAGGAGGCGTATGCGCTCGCCGCGCGCCCGGTTTCCGACCTGATCGTGGTTCTGCAGAAAGGAAACGAAGGCCGTCGGTGGCAGAGAGGCCGCTGACCCGCCATCGTCGTCTTCGTCGCCGGTCCAGAAGCCCTCGGCCAGGGCCAGCGCGAGAACGTCCGACCGCCCCGCGTAGTCGGCATAGTCCTTGTCGGCCTCACCGGTAATGGCGGCATGGAGGGCGTGGTGAAGATCGTCGTTCCATTGACCGTCGAAGCCGCCGGCCGCCGACACACGCTCGGCTTCCAGACGGACGCTTTCCAGAACGAGATGGATCTTCCGGCCACTGCCGACGTCGCGCGCCGCCTCGGCGATGGCCGCAAGGACATGGTCCGTCTCTTCATCGCGGATCTCGTGGGCGGCATCGATGCGGAGGCCGTCGAGGTGGAAGTCACCGATCCACATGCGAACGTTGGCGAGCACGAGCTCGCGCATCGAGGTCGTCTCGCGGCGGCCGTAGTCGACAGCATCGCCCCAGGGGGTCGCGTAGCGATCGGTAAGGGCTGGCGCAAGGAGGGGAAGGTAGTTCCCGTCCGGGCCGAAATGGTTATAGACGACGTCGAGCAACACGGCCATTCCAAGCGCGTGTGCACGGTCGACGAGCGCCTTGAGGTCGTCCGGCCGACCATAGTTGCTATCCGGGGCGAACAGAAGCACGCCGTCGTAGCCCCAGCTCCAGCGGCCGGGAAAGTCACCAACCGGCATTACCTCGATCACCGTAACGCCGAGCGACTTCAGATACGGGAGCCGCCCCGTGGCGGCGCGGAAGGTGCCTTCCAGCGTGAATGTGCCGACGTGCAACTCGTAGATCACCGCCTCATGCCAGGGAAGACCGCGCCAGCCGGCGTCGGTCCAGCGGAAGGCATCGCCCGCCACCACCTCGCTCGGTCCATGCACATCCTCAGGCTGAAAGCGGCTGGCCGGATCAGGCACGGCGCTGCCGTCTGCCAGCACGAAGCGGTATCGGATGCCAGCCGTGCCGGTGATGGTCAGCGTAAACCAGCCGCCGGGCGCGCTCGTCATCACCAGCGGTTCGCGGCCGTCAATCTCCAGGAAAACAGCCGTTTGCTCGGGTGCCCAAAGACGGAAACTGACCAGACCGTCGCGGCA
>Ga0316613_10001273_pt1 | contig 17413 bp, 10 predicted proteins | sample OWC_soil_day10_C_2_FD_207647 | JGI IMG/M metagenome (GOLD analysis project Ga0316613, IMG submission 207647) | Wetland soil microbial communities from Old Woman Creek delta, Ohio, United States - OWC_soil_day10_CT_b | ecosystem: Environmental > Terrestrial > Soil > Wetlands | place: USA: Ohio...
CCGACGAGGAAAGCCCCGAAGCCAGCAAGGAAATAGCGAAGATCCAGCGTGCCGCCGACCCGAGCAGGGGCTCGAGTGTGATGTAGGCCTCTTCGATCGTGGCGATATGGCCCAAGCCGGCGCGGTTAAAAGTCGCCGCCGCCATGATCAGCATGGCGGCGTTTACGAGCCCGGCCACCCCCATGGCGATGCACACATCCACCAGTTCGAAGCGGAACAACCGGCGCCGGAGGGCCGGGCTGTCAACCACGATGCGGTCCTGGGTGAGAGAGGAGTGCAGGAAAATCACGTGCGGCATCACCGTCGCGCCCAGGATGCCGGCGGCGAGCAGCACGCTCTCGGCCCCGTTGAATTGCGGCACGACTGCGTGGTAGAAGACATCCCCCCAGTCCGGTTTGTCCAAGACCGTCTCGACCAGGTAGCACAGAACGATCACCCCGAGCATGGCGGTGATGACTGCCTCCAGCGACCGGAAACCGCGCACCTGCAGGCTGAGGATCATGAAAGTCGCAACCGCCGTGAGCAGGCCGGCCGCCCAGAGCGGGATGCCGAAGAGAAGATTGAAGCCGATGGCGGCACCTAGAAATTCGGCCAGGTCGGTCGCCATGGCGACCAGCTCCATCAACACCCACATCAGCCAGACCAACGGCCGGGGAAAGCGCAGGCGGCAGAGCTCGGCCAGGTTGCGCCCCGTGGCGATGCCGAGTTTGGCCGACAGCGATTGGACCAGCATCGCCATCAGGTTGCTGCACACCACCACCCACAGCAGGGTGTAGCCGAATTTGGCCCCGCCCTGGATGTTGGTGGCGAAATTCCCCGGGTCCACATAGGCGATGCTGGCGATGAAGGCCGGTCCCAGAAAGGGCCACAGGCGTGCGAGGCCTTTTTTACGGCTTTCGCCGGTGAGCACTTGGGTGGCGGCGGCAAGGGTCGCCGCATCTCCGTGCTTCATTCGATCGGCAGGGCGCTCATCCATGTTGCTTGTCCCCTCGTGGAAGGACACTCTCTTCAAGCGCAAAAGTAGTAGCCCTCGGCATATAAATCAATCCTCGTACCCGTGACGGTATGCAGCAAAAACCCATTCACAAGTCAAGGCGGCTGTATTATACCCCATGCAGACGATCGCGCACCAAGGAGTCGATTGCCCGCGATGACGACATTTTCTTCCGCTCAAAAAGAGATCCCGCCCGGCATGATCGACCTTGCCATCGGCCAGCCATCCCCCTGGCTTCTGCCGGCCGCGGCCATGCAGAAGGCTTCGGCCCATTGCGCGGCAGATCCCGGCTGTGCGCTGCTGGCTTACGGCGCCGAGCAGGGAGACGGCCGTTTCCGCCAGACCCTGTCCGGGTTTCTCGAAGGAATTTACGGCATGCCGGTCGACCCGGGCCATCTGCTCGTCACCAACGGCGCCTCCCAGGCCCTCGACCTGATCTGCACCCTGTTCAGCAAGGCGGGGGACGCCATCTTCGTCGAGGAGCCGACCTATTTCCTTGCCCGAAAAATCTTCGCCGACCACCGGTTGAAACCGGTGGCCTTGCCGATGGACGCGGACGGGCTGATCGTCGACGCCCTGGAAGAGGAGCTCAAACGCACCCGGCCGGCCTTCCTCTACACGATCCCGACCTACCACAACCCGACCAGCGCCTGCCTTTCGGCGGCGCGGCGGGAAAAACTGGCGGAGCTGAGCCGGCGCTTCGACTTCACGGTGGTGGCCGACGAGGTCTACCACCCGCTCTCCTACACGGCAGCCCCGCCGCCCCCGCTGGCCGCCTCCTGCGTCTCGGCCAGGGTGATCTCCCTTGGATCGTTCTCAAAGATCCTGGCGCCCGGCCTGCGCCTGGGCTGGCTTCAGGCCGCTCCCGCGCTGATCGAACGCATCGTCCAATGCGGGCTTCTCGACAGCGGCGGGGGGCTCAACCCCTTCACCTCCGGGGTCGTGCGCAGCGCCATGGAGCTGGGACTGGTGGACCAAAACCTCGCTTTTCTGAAGGAGACCTATTCCGGCCGAATGCAGGCCATGTGCGTTGCGCTGCGCAGCCGGCTGCCTGCGACGGTGAGGTTCGCCGCGCCGTCCGGCGGTTTTTTCATCTGGCTGTGTCTGCCGGAAGGCAGGGACGCAGCGGAGCTTCTGCCCAAGGCCGTTGAGCGGAATGTCGAGTTCATGCCGGGCGCCAGGTTTTCAAGCCGAGACGGGCTGAAAAATTTTTTGCGCCTCAGCTTCGCTTACTACGACACGCCGGACCTTCTTAAAGGGATCGAACAGCTGGTCGCTGTCATCGGTGAATGACAAACCGCATCGGTCGACGGCGGCGGATGCGCCGGGAGGGATGATGGCTTTTCGGGCTCTATTGGCGGCAGCCCTGCTTCTTTCGGCAAGCACCCCCGCAGCCGGGGGCGGCGCGGTCATCTCATCGACTCCCGCAGGCGAATGCACCCTGACGCTGGAAGCGGCCGAGAACTGGCCGTCCCTGCGTCTGCGGGCCGGCCACCCGGCTCACCGGCCCTGCCTCATCGCCAAGGCCGCCGTGATTCAGGCGTTGTCGCAGGCCTTTTCGAAACCTTACCCCGCGTGGGCTTCGCGGGAATTCACATCGCTCGCCATCGGCCGGCTCATCGACTACCCCTGGCTCGTCCAATTCCTGGCTTTGCGCGCTGCGAGCGACCCGGGATGGGATGCCGTCGCAGGAAAACCTCTCAAGGCCCACATCAACCGCTACGTGGCGGACGTTCTTTCGTCCCCGGAAATCGTGCGCGACATCGAGGCGCCGTTGCGCGAGCAGCGCTATCGCATCGGCGGCGTCATGGTGGAAAAAGTCCTGGTCGGCGGCTTCGAGAACGTGCCGCAGTCGGAGGGGCCCCGGCCAAAAGTCAAGATTCCCTTCGATGCCCAGGTGTGGTTCCGGTTGGAACGCTTTTAAAAAGAGGTGCCGCCTGCCGAGGCTGGCTGCCGGGACAACTCGTCGAGAGCGGTTCCTGTTACCCGGAAAATCCGCCAGTCGTCGAGCACCCGGCCGCCCAGATTTCTGTAAAAAGCGATGGCCGGACCGTTCCAGTCCAGAACCGCCCACTCCAGCCGGCCGCAGCCGCGCTCCTTCGCCAGCCGGGCCACGCAGGACAACAGCGTCCGGCCGATGCCCTTGCCGCGCCACGCCGGCTCGATGTAGAGATCCTCGATGTAGATCCCCGGCAACCCCAGGAAAGTCGAAAAGTTGTGGAAAAAAAGGGCGAACCCCACGGCAGCGCCGTCAGCTTCGGCGATGACGACCTCCGCAACCCGGCGCGCGCCGAACAGGGACCGGCGCAGGGTTTCGACGTCGGCCGTCACTTCGTGGGACAGCCGTTCGTAGTCCGCCAGGCCCCGGATCAGACCCAGGATGGTCTCGACGTCCGTTTCTTCGGCGAAGCGCAGGTTAAGATTCGGTGCCTTCGATGCAGTGCCCTCGCTCATGGGCCGATTCCTTCCCGTTCTCAATCGAGTTCTGATATGCGCCGGTCTTCATACGCCTTCTCCGCCTCCCAAATCAAGCACCCCCGAAAACAAACCCGCATGTGATGATCGCTGCGGCCGTTCGCCGGTCGGGCTTATTGGCGTTTTTCAAGCAATTCATTGTATAATGTGATTTTATTGCAGAGCTCTCAGGTCGATTAACCGGTTTACGTCACGCATCCGCCATTCCGCCGCGAAGGGAGCATAATGACCACCGAATCCATTCTTCTGGTCGACGACAACCCGGCCAACCTGCAGATGCTCTTTCAGCTGCTCGAAAAAAGTGTCGGCTGCAAGCTGCTGGTCGCCAAGAACGGCGAAGCGGCTCTCGCCATCGCCCGCAAAACAAGGCCGGACCTGATCCTGCTCGACATCATGATGCCGGGGATCGACGGCTTCGAGGTGTGCCGACGGCTCAAGGCCGACGCGGCCACCGCGCCGATTCCGGTCATTTTCCTGTCGGCCCTGGACGAGACCGCCGACAAGGTGAAGGGGCTGCGGCTGGGCGCGGTGGACTACGTGTCCAAGCCCTTCCAGGCCGAGGAGGTCATCGCGCGGGTCAACACCCACCTAACGATCCACCGGCTGAACCGCGAAGTCCAGGAGCAGCGCGACCAGCTGGAGCACGAGCTCAAGGTCGTCTCCGAGCTTCAGCGCCAGCTATTGCCCGAGCGGCTGCCCGCCGTCGCCGGCCTAAAGCTGGCGGAGTACTACGAGACCAGCCGCTATGCCGGCGGGGATTACTACGACGTCGTCGAGTTGCCGCATGGCCGCTGCGGCCTGCTGGTGGCCGACTCCGAGGGACACAGCGCACCCGCGACGGTGATGATGGCCATGACCTGCGCGCTTTTCCGATCCTGCCCGGAGCTGCACGACCAACCGGACAAAGTCCTGGACTTCATCAACACCAACCTGTGCAAGGTGAACAAGGAGAGTTTCGTGACGGCCATCTACGCCGTGTACGACAGCAAGCATCGATCCCTTCGAGTCGCCCGGGCCGGCCACCCCCTGCCGATCCTCTTCAGGCCGGCGGAGGGCAACGCACGCGAGGTACCTTGCGACGGGGTGTTCATGATGGGGTTCGACCCCTACGATCAGATACCCGTGACCGACATCCGCCTGGAACCGGGGGACCGCCTGCTGCTTTACACGGACGGGGTGTCCGAGCGGTTCAGCAGGGACGAGCAGCCCTACGGCGAGGAAAGACTCCGCCGGCAGATGGGAAAGCCCGGCGCCGACGGGCCTGCGGCTGTTATTGCCGGCATCATGCAGGATTTGGAAGCTTTTGCCGGTGGACGCCCGGCGGACGACGACCAGACCCTGGTGATGGCGTTCATCGAATAGAAGCTGTTTCAAGGGGATAAGAACATGCAGCCAACCGGACCCGCGCCGCACCGAGGAAACCATCCAACACCGGCAAAGTCTGCCTGCTTGGGCACCGCCGCTTTCCTGATAGTATTCCTTCTGGCCAACTTCACCGGGGCCGTTCACGCGCAGCTTGCACCGGCCGCCGAGACCCAGAGTGCCGCGGCCATCCGCCTCACGGCCGATGAGCGCGAGTGGATCGCCGGCCACCGGGACATCCGCCTGGCCGTGGATCCGGCTCAACCGCCTTATCAGTACCTGGACAGCCTGCAGGTGTTCTCGGGGATCGCCTCGGACTATGTTCGTCGGATCAACGCGGCACTGGGGATCGACATGAAGGTCGTTCCGGGCCTCAGCCGGGAGCAGGCCATCCAGGAGTTTGTCGGCGGCCATCTGGACGTCATCCCCAGTCTCGCGGTCGTGGAAAAGTGGGAGCAGCGCCTCCTTTACTCGATTCCCTACCTGACGTCCGCCATCGTGATCGTGACCCGCACGGATTCCCCCTTCGTGACCGGTGTCCGCGACCTGGCTCCGGAGCGGACGATCGTGCTCAGGGGTTATGCCGTCCAGGAGTTCCTGGAAATGGATTATCCCGAACGCAACTGGGCCCACGCTCAAAGCACCGAGGAGGCGCTCGAGCAGGTGTCGCGCAAGAAAAGGGATGCGTTCGTAGGCGAACTCGCGGCCATCACCTATGCCACTCAAAAGCTTGGGCTGACAAACCTCAAGGTGGCCGCCACCACCCCCTACAAATTGCAGATGGCCTTCGGTGTGCGCAAGGACTGGCCGGAGCTGGTCCCCCTGTTGAACCGCGTCCTGCGGGAGATCCCGGAAGCCGAAAAAAACACGATCCTCAACCGCTGGGTGAACGTCCGCTTTGAACGCGGCGTTGACTGGAGGATGGTGGGAGGCATCGTCGGGTCGGTCCTCCTGGTCGTTGCCGCCATCCTGGCGGTCATCTTCAACTGGAACCGCAAGCTCGCGCGGGAGGCAAGCCTGAGACGCGAGGCCGAGGAGCGCACCCGGCTGACACTGGACTCGGCCGGAGACGGCATCCTCGGGGTCGACAGCGAGGGACGGGCGACCTTTGTCAACAACGCCGCCGAACGCATGCTGGGTTTCGGCGAAGGCGAGCTCATCGGAAAGCCCATCCACGACCTCATCCACCACAGCCGCGCAGACGGCAGCCCCTATCCTGCCTCGGAGTGCCCCATGCGGGCGGCCTTCACCGACGGCGAGGTCCACCGCGTGGACGAAGAGATGCTCTGGCGCAAGGACGGCACGGGGTTCCAGGCCGAGTACACCGCCAACCCCATCCGCAAGGACGGCCGGGTCATCGGGGCGGTGATTGCCTTTGAGGACATCACCGAACGCAAGCGGGCCGAGGAGAGAGTCCGGAACTCCGAGCAGCGCCTGGCCCAGATCATCGACTTTCTGCCGGACCCGACCTGGGTGGTCGACAAGGGCGGCGTGGTGGTCACCTGGAACCGGGCCATGGAGGTGCTCACCGGCATCGCGGCGAAGGAGATGGTCGGCAAGGGCAATTACGAATATGCCCTGGCCTTCTATGACGAGAAACGGCCCGTGTTGATCGACCTGGTCCGGATGTGGAACCCGGAGTTCGCAGACCAATACCTGTCGATCAAGCAGGACGGCGGCATCCTGCGCTCCGAGTCCTATCACCCGCACCTGGGAGACGGGGGGATTTATCTCAGTGGCACGGCGGGCTTGCTTTGCGACGTTTTCGGCAACCCGGCCGGCGCCATCGAGGCCCTGCGCGACATCACGGACCGCAAGCAGATGGAAGAGAAGCTGCGCCAGGCCCAGGAAGCCGCCGAGGCCGCCAGCAAGGCCAAAGGGGATTTCCTGGCCAACATGAGCCACGAGATCCGCACCCCCATGAATGCCATCCTGGGAATGGCTCATCTGGCGCTGAAGACGGAGCTGACGCCCAAGCAGCGGGACTACCTCGACAAGATCCGGACGGCGGGAAACTCGCTGCTGGGGATCATCAACGACATCCTGGATTTCTCCAAGATCGAAGCGGGAAAGCTCGAGATGGAGGCGGTGGCCTTCAACCTGGACGAGGTGCTGGAGAACCTGGCCAACCTGATCACGGTCAAGGCCCACGAGAAGGAAGGGCTCGAAGTGCTGTTCAGCACCGGCCCGGGGGTGCCGCGGGCCCTGGTGGGGGACCCCCTGCGGGTCGGTCAGGTGCTCATCAACCTTGCCAACAATGCCGTCAAGTTCACCGAGCGCGGTGAAATCGTAGTTTCCTCGGAGCTGGTCCAAGCGGGGGAGAAAACGGTGGAGATCAAGTTTGCGGTGCGGGACACCGGCATCGGCCTGACGGAGGAGCAGAGGGGGCGGCTGTTCGAGTCCTTCTCCCAGGCCGACACCTCCACCACCCGCAAGTTCGGCGGCACCGGGCTGGGGCTGGCGATCAGCAAGCGGCTGGTGGAGATGATGGGCGGCCGGATCTGGGTGGAAAGCGTGCCCGGTCAAGGCAGCACATTCTGCTTCACCGCGGTTTTCGGCGTCGGCCGCGAGGAGAGCCGCACCCGGCACATCCCGCCGCCGGACTTGAGGGGCCTGAGAACGCTGGTGGTGGATGACAACTCGACGTCGCGTGAGATCCTGCAGGGGACGCTGGAGTCGTTCTCCTTCGAGGTGACGCTGGCGGCTTCGGGCGAGGAGGGCTTGGCGGAGTTCGAAAAATCATTATCCGGCCAAGGATACGACCTGGTGGTGATGGACTGGAAGATGCCGGGCATCGACGGCATCGAAACGGCGCGGCGCATCAAGAACCTTCAAGGCCTGAGGCGGGTGCCGCGCATCATCCTGGTGACCGCCTACGGCCGGGAGGAGATCATGCGCCAGGCGGAAAGGATGGGGCTGGACGGGTTTTTGATAAAGCCGGTCAGCCCGTCGGTGATGTTCGACACCATCATGCAGGCGTTCGGCCGCGATGCCCCGCGGGAGCTGCGGACGGGCACCGAAAAGGAGCTGGAAGCGGCGGCACATGAAAAACTTGCCGGCGCAAACGTGCTGCTGGTGGAAGACAACGAGATCAACCAGCAGGTGGCCATGGAGATTCTTTCCGGGGCAGGGCTGAAGGTCACCGTGGCCAACAACGGTCAGGAGGCGCTCGACCTGGTCCGGGCGAACGCCTACGATGCGGTCCTGATGGACGTGCAGATGCCGGTGATGGACGGGTACACGGCCACTGGAAAGATCAGGGAGCTGGAAGCCAAGCAGCCGCCGCCAAACGGTCGCCTCCCCATCATCGCCATGACCGCGCACGCGATGGCGGGGGATCAAGAGAAAAGCCTCGCTGCCGGCATGAACGACCACATCACCAAGCCCATCGATCCGGCGCAGCTTTTCGGCACCCTGTCGAAATGGGTGCGGCCCGGGGAGGGGACCCCACGGCCGGTCGAGGCTGCTTCGGCCCCCGAAGGCACGCAGGGTAAAGAGCCCGCGCCTCCTGGACAAACGCTGCCGGACGCAATGCCCGAGTTCGATCTGGCCGATGGGCTGCAGCGGCTCATGGGCAACCGGGCGCTGTATCGCAAGCTGCTGGTGAACTTCGCGACCCAGTACGCCAAAGCCGGCGCGGACATCCTCAAGGCGCTCGATGCCGGCGACTTCGACCGGGCCCATGGGCTGGTGCACGCCATCAAAGGAGTGGCCGGCAACCTGGCGGCCAAGGACCTGCAGCAGCAGTCGGCGGCGCTGGAGAAGCTCGTCAAGCACGCCGACGCCGCCGGCCCGCCGCCGGCAGATCAGTTGAACCCGGCTTTCGAGGCCTTCCAGGGATCGCTCATCCGGGCGCTGGGTGCGCTGGCATCCTTGATGCCGGCTGCTGCCGGGCCGGCGGCTCCATTGGAGGCGGCTGCCGGGCCCCTTCCTCCGGCGCTGGCAAAAGAGGCGGCCACACGACTTAAGGAGGCGGCTGAAATGGGGGACGTGTCCGGGCTTGCAGCCATCTGCAGCGAGCTTGCCGCCACATCCGAGGCCTTCGCTCCGTACGCGGCGAAGGTGGCCCGGCTGGCCGACGACTTCGATTTCGACGGGGTGCTGAAGCTGGCGGAGGAGCTGGAAAAACAAGGAGCTTCCCGATGACGGGCGCACCGGACAAAAACCCAACCGCGGCGGGAGAAACCAAAATCCTCCTCGTCGACGACAACACCGCCAACCTGCAGGTGCTGCGCGAAACCCTGGACGGCTCGGGCTACAAGCTGCTGATCGCCAAAAACGGCAGGAGCGCGCTGGAGATCGTCCGCAAAGCATCCCCCGACCTGATCCTGCTGGACATCATGATGCCGGAGATGGACGGCTACGAAGTCTGCCGGACGCTCAAGGCCGACGCGGTCACCCGGCCCATCCCGGTGATCTTTCTGACTGCGATGGCCGACGCCGAAGACGAGGCCAAGGGTCTTGCCTTGGGGGCGGTGGACTACATCACCAAGCCGATCAACCCCGGGTTGGTGCGGGCCCGGGTCCGCAACCACCTGGAGCTCAAACGCCACCAGGACCATCTCGAGCGCCTCGTGCGAATGAAGACCCGCGAGGTGCAGTTGACCCAGGCGGTCATGATCGAAAGCCTGGCGACCCTCGCCGAGTACCGCGACCCCGAAACCGGCGGCCACATCAAGCGCACCCAGAACTACGTGAAGGCCTTGGCCGTGCACCTTAAAAACCACGCGCGGTTCCGGGACCTGCTGGACGAGGAGACCATCGAGCTGTTGTACCTCTCGGCGCCGCTGCACGACCTGGGCAAGGTCGGCGTGCGGGACAACATCCTGCTCAAGGCCGGGCGGCTGGAAGATGCCGAGTTCGCGGAGATGAAGAAGCACACCCTTTTCGGGGAGGAGGCGCTGCGGCGGACGGAGCAGAAGCTGGGCAAGAGCACCTTCCTGCGCCACGCGCGCGAGATCGCCGGCTCCCACCAGGAGAAATGGGACGGATCTGGCTACCCCCGGGCGCTGAAGGGCGAAGCGATCCCCGTGTCGGGCCGCCTGATGGCCCTGGCCGACGTCTACGACGCCCTGATCAGCAAGCGGGTCTACAAACCGCCGATGCCCCACGAGAAAGCGGTTGCCGTCATTCGCGAGGGCCGCGGCACCCACTTCGACCCCGACGTGGTCGATGCGTTCATGACGCTGGAGGAGACCTTCCGCAACATCGCCCTGACCTTTGCGGACTGCGACGAGGAACGCGAGGCCCTGGGCGGTGCCAAAGACGCCGATGCCGGCCGGGCGGGGCGCGTGACCCGCGTGCTGCTGGCCGAGGACCACCCCATCAACCGGGAGATCATGCTGAGCCAGCTCACCGCCCTGGGGTACACGGTGGCAGAGGCCGTCGACGGCAAGGAAGCGCTCCGGGTGTACCTGGCGGGGGCCTACGACCTGATCCTGACGGACATCGAGATGCCGGAAATGGACGGCTACGGCCTGGCGGCGGAGATCCGACGGCTGGAGCGGGCCGCCGGCCGACGGACCCCGATCCTGGCCATCACCGCCAGCGACTTCGACCTGGACGAGGGCAAGGCCCGCAGCGCCGGCCTCGACGGCTACATGCTCAAGCCCCTGGACCCCAAGGTGCTGGCCAGGAAGCTCGCAGACATCCTCTGCCGATCAGCGAAACCGGAAAAACCCTGATCCCTGCAATTTGCCGAGATCCCTCGTCCTTGAAGCCACCCCTCCTATGGCCGCACCGGATTGCCGGCAGGATAACGCGGCATACCACAACCTGCTTTTTATCTGTTTGGGTTGTGGCAAACGCGCAACACTTTTCACAATAGTCTTGACTTTTGCGCAAAGCGCTGCTTAAATGCCAAGCATGAAACGCTATCTTACTGAGCCCATCAGAAAAGACCTCAAGCGTAAAATGGTTATAATAACCGGACCCCGTCAGGTCGGGAAGACGTGGCTCGCCAAAGAATTGATGACGGAATTCAAAAATCCCCAATACCTGAACTACGACAATTTCGATGACGCCCGCATCATACGGTCGCAGGCCTGGCCGTTGAATTCCGATATTATCGTTTTCGACGAGATTCATAAAATGAAAGGATGGAAACGCTTTGTCAAAGGGACTTACGATACCCGCCGGGATAGACAGTCTATTCTCGTAACGGGTAGCGCAAGGCTGGAAACATTCCGCCAGGCAGGGGAGTCGCTGGCCGGACGATACTTTCACTTCCGCTTGAATCCCATCTCGGTTCGCGAGCTCAAGGGAAAAGAAAAGCCCTACGAAGCGCTTGCCAGGCTCAACCGCTTCGGGGGGTTCCCGGAGCCCTTTTTGTCCGGTTCTGAGACCGAAGCCACGCGGTGGAGAAATCAGTACTATACCGATCTCGTCAGGGAAGACATTCTGGAGTTCAGCCGCATCCAGGAGGTCAAGGCGATCCGGCTCCTGCTTGAAATGCTGCGGGAAAGAGTAGGATCGCCTCTGTCCTGCCGATCATTGGCGGGCGACCTCCAGGTCTCTCCGAACACCGTTCGCAAATACGTCGAGATCCTGGAAAGCCTCTGCATCGTCTTTTTCGTTCGGCCTTACCATCAGAACGTGGCAAGGGCCGTTTTGCGGGAGCCGAAGGTGTATTTCTTCGACAGCGGCTACGTGCGGGGTGACGAGGGGGTCAGACTTGAGAACAGCTGTGCGGTTTGCCTCTTGAAGCACGTCCACTACCTGCAGGACACCGCGGGGGAAGAGGCCTCGCTTCATTACGTTCGGACGCGGGACGGGCGGGAGATCGATTTCGCGATCACCCAGAAAAATCAATTGTCCCAGTTCATCGAAGTGAAGCTGTCCGACGATCAGCCCACGCCGGCGCTGCGCTTTTTTTTCAACATGTTTCCAGAGGTCCCGGCATGCCAGCTGGTGCATAACCTTCGGAGAGAGCGGCATGCCGCCGGTATCGACATCGTCAGCGCATCCAAATGGCTGTCGGATTTGAGCGCCTGAAAGCTTTCATGTTTGTCGCAATCACCGTCATTTGGTCTTCATCTTCCGCAGCCGGATGGATTTCGGGGTCACTTCCACCAGTTCGTCGTCGCTGATGTACTCCATGGCCTGCTCGAGGGTGAACTGCCGCGGCGGGATTAGGCGCAGGGCCTCGTCGGTGCCGGAGGCGCGGATGTTGGTGAGCTTCTTCTCCTTGCATATATTGACCCAGAGGTCCTGGGGTCGCGAGTTTTCGCCCACGATCATGCCCGGGTAGACCGGGTCGTTGGGGCTGACGAAGATGATGCCGCGCGGCTGCAGGTGGAAGATGGCGTAGGTCACGGCCTTGCCGTCGCGGTCGGAGACCAGCACGCCGTTCGGCCGGCCGCTGATCTCGCCGGCGTAGGGCAGGTGGCCGACGACGAGCGTGTTCAGGATCCCGGTGCCGTGGGTGTCGGTCAAAAACTGGCTGCGGAAGCCGATCAGGCCGCGGGAGGGGATTTCGAACTCCAGGCGCACGCGGCCGAACCCGTTGTTGACCATCTTGACCATCTTGCCGCGCCGCGCGCTCATCATCTCGGTGACGATCCCGATGAACTTCTCCGGGATGTCGACAACGGCCAACTCCTTGGGTTCCATGGTCTGACCGTCCACCCGGCGGGTGATGACCCTGGGTTTCGAAAGCGACAGCTCGAAGCCTTCCCGCCGCATGGTCTCCACCAGCACGGCCAGCTGCAGCTCGCCGCGGGCGCTCACGCGGAAGGAGTCGCGGTTCTCCGCCTGCTCGACCCGCAGGCTCACGTTGTAAAGCAGCTCCTTGTCCAGCCGTTCCTTGATGTGCCGCGAGGTGAGATACCGGCCCTCCTTGCCCGCCAGGGGGGAGGTGTTCACTGAAAACACCATGGAAATGGTCGGCTCTTCGACCGTGATGGCGGGCAGCGGCCGCGGGTCGGCGGGGTCGCCCAGCGTGTCCCCGATGAAGATGTCCTCCACCCCGGCGACGGCCGCGATGTCGCCGGCGTGAATCTCTTCCTGCTCGACCCGGTTGAGCCCCTCGTAGGTGTAGACGACGCTCAGGGATGTCTCCCGCTGGGTGCCGTCCGGTTTGAGCAGGGCCACGCCCGGGCCTTTTCTCAGGGAACCGTTGACGACCTTCCCCACCGCGATCCGGCCGACGTAGTCGCTGTGCTGCAGGTTGGTGACCAGAAACTGCAGCGGCGATCCGGGGTCGTAGGCGGGCGCGGGAATCGAGGCGATAATGGCTTCAAAGAGCGGCACCAGGTCGCGTCCCTTGCCCTCCGGGTCGGTCAGCGCAATGCCCGCCTTGGCGTTGGTGTAGAGCACGGGAAAATCCAGCTGCTCCTCGGTGGCGTCCAGGTCGATGAAGAGGTCGTAGACTTCGTCCAGCACCTCCTGGATGCGGCGGTCGGGCCGGTCGATCTTGTTGATCACGACGATGGGCGGCAGGCCGTGGGAGAGCGCCTTGCCGAGCACGAAACGCGTTTGGGGCAGGGGGCCCTCCGTGGCGTCCACCAGCAGCATCACGCCGTCCACCATGTTGAGGGTGCGCTCCACCTCGCCGCCGAAATCCGCGTGGCCCGGCGTGTCCACGATGTTGATCTTCGTGCCCTTGAAGACGATGGCCGTGTTCTTGGCCATGATGGTGATGCCCTTCTCCCGCTCGAGGTCCATGCTGTCCATGACCCGCTCGGCCACCTGCTCGTTGTCGCGGAAGACGCCGCTCTGCCAGAGCATGGCGTCCACCAGCGTGGTCTTGCCGTGGTCGACATGGGCGATGATGGCCAGATTGCGCAAATCCTGACGTGCTTTCATAATCCTCTCATTTGCCGATGCTGAAACTCTTTTTCAGCACTTCATAGACATGGATCAAACTCTTCCGGCTCACCCATTCGTCGATGGCGTGGGCCCCGTGGCCGACCGGGCCGAAGAGCACGGACGGCACCCCGGCGAGCCCCATGAGGGCCGAGTCGGCCCAGAAAGAGAGCCCCACCGCTTCGGATCCCAAAGACGCCTCCTGGACCCGCCGCAGGATGTCGGCCCCGTTCGGTGTGCGGTAGGGCGGCCGCGCGAAGATCTTTCTGCTTTCAACCGCATGGTCCCCCGGCAGCTGCTCAACCGCGCGGGCGACCCGCCCACGCTCGGCGTCCACCCTTTCCGGTGTTTCGTCCGGCAAGGTGCGCCGCTCCCACTGCAGCCGTGCGCGGGCGGGAACGACGCTGAGCTCGGTGCCCCCCTCGATTTTCCCGCCATGCAGCGATGCCTGCCCGAGAAGAGGGTCCGGCGGCCGGGAGCGCAGCTCGGATCCGATGCGCTCGAGCTCCTCCAACGCGGCGCGCAACGGCAGAATGGCGTCGACGCCCTGCTCCGGGCGGCTGCCGTGGGCCGCCTTTCCGTGGACCTCGACTTCAAACCAGGTAAACCCCTTGTGGGCCACCCCGATGCGCTCCTCGGTCGGCTCGAGAAAAATCGCGCCGGCGGGAAGAGCCGGCAGCGTCGGCAGCCAGTGGTTCACCAGAAATTCCGTGCCCAGGCTTCGGTCCTCCTCATCGCAGGAGAAAGTGAGCCATACATCCCGTTCGGGCAAATGCTGCGCCCAGAACCCGGCCAGTGCCAGCATGACCGCCACGCTGCCCTTCATGTCGTAGGCCCCCCGGCCGTAAAGGCGGTCGCCCTCCTGCCGGAGGGTAAAGGGCGAATGCATGCCCTCGACGCCGACCGTGTCGATGTGGCCGTTCAAGAGCACCGGCGGGTCGTTTGACCTTCCCCGGACGAGCGCGACGACATTCGCGCGCTCGCCGGAAACTTTTTGAACCTTGGCGTCAAGTCCAAACCGGCCCAGGTAACTGCAGATAAAACCGGAAATTTCCTTCTCGCCGGGCCCGCCCGAAAGCGTTGCGTTGATGGAATTGACGGCGACCAGTTCCCTGAGAATCGCGACGATTTGATCCGGCATAACGCTCCTGTTCAGCGGAAGTCTCTACGATTTTAACCCCTTGCGAGGTATTGTCAAATTCGGATTTAAACTTTCGCTTCAAGCTGATATACGAAAGCCGAAAGCGCAGGGTGCCTTGTACCGGTTACCTGTCGATTGGACAACCACTTTTTAATGCAGAAGGAGCGCCAAGCCATGGCTCACCGTGTCGCATTGATTCCGGGGGACGGGATCGGCCTCGAGGTCGTTCCCGAGGGGGTGAGGGTTCTCAAGGAACTTTCGAATCGCTTTTCGTTTAAAGTGGAATTCACCGAGTTCCCCTACTCCTGCCGGTATTACTTCGAGCACGGCGTCATGATGCCGGAGGACGGGATCGAGCGGTTGCGGCCGTTCGACGCAATCCTGCTCGGGGCGGTGGGCCTGCCGAAGGTGCCGGACCACGTGTCGCTGTGGGGGCTTCTCATCCCCATCCGCCGCAGCTTCGACCAGTATGTGAACATGCGGCCGGTGCGGCTGCTGCCGGGGATCAAGTCCCCGCTCGCCGGTCGCACGGCCAAGGACATCGACTTCGTCATCATCCGGGAAAACACGGAGGGCGAATATTCCCAGGCCGGCGGGCGCCTCTACCAGGGCACGGAGCGCGAGGTCGTCATCCAGGAGTCCCTCTTCACCCGCATCGGGGTGGACCGGATCCTTCGTTTCGCTTTCGAGCTTGCCCGCCGGAGAGACCGGAAACACGTGACCTCGGCCACCAAGTCCAACGGCATCATCCACACCATGCCCTTCTGGGACGAGCGCTTCCGGGCCGTGGCGGCCGAATTCCCCGACATCAAGACCGGTCAGTTCCACATCGACATCCTCACGGCGCACTTCGTCCAGCACCCGGACTGGTTCGACGTCGTGGTGGCGAGCAACCTCTTCGGCGATATCCTGTCGGACCTGGGCCCGGCCTGCGCCGGAGGCATCGGCATCGCGCCCTCGGCCAACCTCAACCCCGAACGAAAGTTTCCCTCCATGTTCGAGCCGGTGCACGGCTCGGCGCCCGACATCGCCGGCAAAGGCGTTGCCAACCCCGTCGCGACCCTGTGGTCGGTGGCGATGATGCTGGATTTCTTGGGCGAAGCGGCCGCCGCCAGGGCCCTCATGTCCGCCATCGAGGCCGTGACAGGCGAAGGCAAGGCGCTGACGCGGGATCTGGGAGGAAAGGCCGGCACCAAGGACTTTACGGATGCGGTCTTGAAGCGGTTTTAAGCGTTGGAAAGAGTATGGGCTCTCGATAAATTCGACGCAGGGGCCTCTACAGCCCCTGCGTCGAGATTCACTTTTGATTACTTCTGGGCGCCTGCTCCGAAACCGGTGCCGTCCTGTGGACCTATCCCCTGGTTTCCGGTGCCGTCGCCCGGACCGTGACCGAGGGCCTGCCCTTTTCCCGTACCGGGACCGGTATGGGTTCCAGGGGCTGCCGACGCATTGGGGCCGGGGCCGATCGAAGCGTTCGAACCGGGCCCAACCGACGCATTGGGGCCAGGGCCGATCGAGGCGCCGGGACCGGGGCCGACACTCCCCATCCCGCCGGCGCCGGTCCCGGCCCCAACTCCGGCAGCGCCTCCTGCCCCCGCTCCACTCCCGCTGCCGCCAGCACCGCCTGCGGCGCCCCCGCCGCCATCACCGCTTCCGGCCCCTGCTCCGCCTCCGCCGCCACCGCCGGCCCCGCCCCCGCCGCCTTTCGAATACGCGGGAGAAGTCGCGATCACCAGAGACGCCAGCAAACATCCGACCACCATCCATTTTTTCATGTGCGCGTTCCTTTCTTTGGGTGAGTTTAGCAAGGCCTTAGAGATTTTTTGCATTTCGAATCAAACTCTTTTGCTGCTTTAACGCGCCGCGCCCCCATAGGTTACAAACGCAAAAAAAAATCGGCCGGCTTGCTTGCCGGCCGATTCCACTCGATATGATGCAAGCGGGTTAACGGTTGCCGCCGCCGGGTCCCCCGGAACCCCCGCCGCCGCCACCGCCAGGCCCTCCCGAACCGCCGCCACCGCCGGGTCCCCCGACCCCGCCGGGGCTTCCGGAACCGCCGACTCCGCTTTGGCCGGGGCTGTTCATGCCGTGGGAAGTCTGCCCCTGGAGCCCTTGCGCCAAGCCTTGGGCCAGGCTTTGGGCGGACTGGTTTTGAGACTGGGCGAGCATGGACTGGTTCATGCCCGCGATGGCGCTGGCGCTCAAGCCGTTGGTAATGGCCCCGGAAATGACCTGGCCGGTCAGGGCTGATGAAACGCCGAGCCGCGACATGTCCCGCGCCATGGCCAGGCACGCCTCGGCCAGTTGGCTCAAACCATCCGTGCTCAAAGTCGGGGATTGCTCCTGCAGCCGGCTAATCGTCCGGGATGCATCCTGCTCGCTGAAGCCGGCGGCGAGGCTTTCGGCGAGCAGGTTCCCGAGGCGCTCGGCGTGTTTTTTTTCGGAGGTGAGCGCGCTTGACTGGCCGTAGGCAAACACGTAACGGGACCTCACGGTTTCCATGGCCTGCAAGGTCCTCTCAGGAGGCACTTGCTTGGCCATGCCCTCAAGCGCCTTGTTGATGACAGGCATCGTCGGGAGGCCCTTGTTCTGGGCCTCCAAAACAATGGCCTGGGCTTTTAACATGTGTTCCATTT
>Ga0316613_10001274_pt1 | contig 17392 bp, 11 predicted proteins | sample OWC_soil_day10_C_2_FD_207647 | JGI IMG/M metagenome (GOLD analysis project Ga0316613, IMG submission 207647) | Wetland soil microbial communities from Old Woman Creek delta, Ohio, United States - OWC_soil_day10_CT_b | ecosystem: Environmental > Terrestrial > Soil > Wetlands | place: USA: Ohio...
TATCTTAGGCATGCAATACAGTATACCGGTCAAGAGTGCGAACGGGAAACTGTTTATAGTCATTTAGGGTGGCGAAAGATCGATGGCAAATGGTATTACCTTCATGGGGCCGGGGCTATTGGTGATGACGAAGGTACATTGTCCGTTGATTTGTCAGCAGATAATTTAACACAGTATAGTTTGCCGACTGAGCCGGGGGATTATTGCGTGGCTATGCAAGCATCATTAAGACTATTGGAATTAGGGCCAAAAGAAACCTTTTACACTCTATGGGCAACGGTATTTCTTTCGCCGCTATGCGAAGTAATGCGCCAAAGTGGCTGTGAACCGGCTTTTCTGGTGTGGTTATTAGGCCATTCCGGAGCAATGAAATCCAGTGTAGCGGCTTTGATAATGAACCACTTTGGAATATTTCAGGACAAGCTGGCATTGCCGGGTAACTTTAAGAATACCGTCAATATTTTAGAACGAAAATCCTTCTTAATTAAAGATAGTCTTTTTGTAGTAGACGACTTTCATCCCCCGGCCAGTATGAAGGAAGCGGATCAGATGAAGGGGGCCGTTCAGCAGTTAAGTCGAGGATATGGGGATAGACATGGCAGGGCACGGATGAATGCCGACACTACGGCCAGAAAGACCTATTCAGCGAGGGGAATGGCCCTTATTACTGGTGAAGATTTGGGTAATATTGGAGAGAGCGCTGGAGCTCGGCAAATAGTTATTGAGTTGCAGAAAGGAGATATTGATTCAGATGTTCTGACGAAGAGACAAGCGGAAGCGGGTCAGTATGCAATGGCGATGAAGGGGTTCATTGCATGGCTTATATCAAAAATGGATGTCTTGCCAAAACAATGTAAAGAATCATTTGTAAAACTACGGGAGCTGGCGGCGCGGAACGACCAACACAAGAGAGTTGCTGAAGAAATAGCCTGGCTTTACATGGGGTTTACGGCTGGGCTTGAATATGCGGCCGATGTAGGGGCCATAAGCAAAGAAAGGAAAGCGAAATTAATGCAGGATGCGTGGGCAGTATTTATTGGGTTGGGGGCAAAGCAGGCAGCTAGGACAAGTGAGGAAAAGGTTACGGTCCGTTTTATAAATGCGTTAAATGAATTATTAGCGTCAAAAACAGTATGGGTTAAAAAAATAGATGGATATGGGACCGAAGGCGGGGGGCAACTTATTGGTTGGTATGATGACCAATATGCCTATTTAATTACCGGACAAGCCCTGGCGGCAATCGTAAAATATTACCAGGCTCAGGGCGGATATTTTAACGGAACGACAACAACTTTGCTAAAACGATTAGCGCAGGATGGTATGATATACTCTGTTGAAAACGAAGGTAAAAAGCAAAATGCCATACTAAAAAAGATCGATGGGCAACCCCGACGCGTTATGTTTTTGAAAAGAGAATATTTAAGAATATAGTCTATGGTAGTAGAAAAAAACGTTACCAACGTTACTGTAGCCTTTACGGCCAGTTGCGAGAAGGGTTTGAGCAGTAACGCCGAGCCGCCAAATGGTGTTACTTAGACGATGTTCCTTATAAAAGAGGTGTTACCATTTATGATATCAGAATAAGAGGTATTGGATAAATGGTAACACCTCTTTATAATAAAATGTCGTTCTTGTAACGTCAAAATAACAATAGGCGTTACCGACTTAATCCAGTAATGATACAGCTTTCAGAGGGATGGTAACGCTAGTAACGTTAAATTATTACTCTATAGACCCCATATTCTATAAAAAGGTGTTTATAATGCTCAATATTACGATCACATTGATTTTGATGTGAAAAGCAACAACCAGGAAGTTAGTATTGAATCGAAAATAGAGAAGCAGAGTTGGCGGTATAAGGCACAGCGAACGCCTGGTTGAGCTAAGCGTTATTATTCAGGCAAAAAAAGCTTTTAACGGCGTTATCATTGTGGCAGGAGGAAAGTGGGAAAGATGAGCTAATCATCAGTAATGACGAGTTTTGCGACACCATAAAAAGGGACGATTTCTGCGGGCTGATGTTGAGTTGAACATCTATAAGCGTCCTATATTATATAGAATTAAAGGCTTTTATAAAGTAACGATATCATAACGGAAGTGTTATTTATGGAAAAAGTGCTATGAAGCCAAGTTATATCTGCCTTTGGAGGCTTTATAAAGCTGATAAAAAGTTAAAATTCGCTTATTATTTTGGCTAATATTAATAATAACGAAAACAAAGGGGGTGACTATGCAATTATGGATAAAACGATGGTGGATGATTGTTTGCAGATTGATATAAATAGATTAATAAAAAAGGGCTATATAACGGAACAAAAATTATCATTAGTTTGGACATGGTCAAGGCGTAGGGGAGAATCAAGTGTGGGACTTACGATATCGCGGGTTGGAATGAACCTATCATATACGACGGCGCAGGGGAAGAACATTGATTATTTTGTACCACTCACCTACACACAGACTAGATTCGGAGAAAGACCGTGGTTTAGTTGCCCAAAGTGTGGGAGTAAGGCAGCCAAGCTTTATTTTAAAGATACGCATTTTCTTTGTCGGCATTGCCAGCAGTTAAGCTATAACAGCCAAAGCGAAGCACGTTGCATTAATCTTGTAGAAAGAGTTAGAAAGATTCGTAGAACGCTAGGGATAAAAGAAATGGCCGTGAATTGCTCAACACGACTATTAGCAAATAGACCAAGATATATGCACAAAAGCACTTATAACAATTTGCTGGATAAAGCCGAACAGCTTGAGTTAATGGCTAGTGCTGATTTTTCTGCGCGGTGTGCCGCAATATTAGCGAGAAAGCCTGAGTTAAGGAAGCGGCCGGACAAAGGGCAGGATCAATAATACAAGAAAATTGTTTTAAAAATTAACGTGTTTTGACCTTGGTGTTACGTTAATAAAATTAGTGATAACAATTGAATTGGAGTTAATTATATAACGTGGATATGTTCAATTTAGGCCCCGGCATCTCGTACAACTTCGAATAAACGTTTATTAAGATAAATACGTTCTTTGCCCAATTTTTGCGATATCAAAAAACCTGCATCTTCAAGAGCTGTTAAATAGCTAGCAGCTGTTTTTCGAGAAATACCTAGACCCATTTCAATGTAAGCTGTTTTGGTGTAAAATTCGTAAAATAGCAATTCAACCAGCTCTTTGGAATGAACGCGCGGTAAGGCGGCTTTAATGTCTGCTGTTGTTTTGTCTACTACAGCGTTAATTTTTTTGACAAGTAGCAACGTCTCGTCGGCTGTTTGTTCAATGCCGTCTAAAATAAAGATAACCCAGGCCTCCCAACCTTCCTTGCTCCTGACTTCCTGCAGTAGTTGATAGTAAGCTGATTTGTTTCGTATGATGTATTTACTAAGATATAAAATAGGACTGTCTAGCAGTTCTTTGAGAACTAGATATAAGACATTAATAATTCTTCCGGTTCGTCCATTGCCATCATAGAACGGATGTATCGATTCAAATTGATAATGAATTACAGCCAATTTCACCAGTGAATCTACCCCATCATAGTCGTCGTTCAGGTATTTTTCTAAGTTAGACATCAGCTCAAGGATTTCCCGCTCTCCGCTGGGCGGTGTATAAACAATTTCGCCAGTCGTTTGATTTTGTAAAACCGTTCCTGGTAGTTTTCTTATCCCGGCACGATTTTTTTCTATGTCTTGTTGGATTTCAACAATCATATTTGTCGTGATGATTTGTTTGGCTTTAACTAACTCGTAGCCTTTCCAAAGTGCTGCCCGATAATTTACAACTTCTTTGGCGGCAGGATTATTATAGTTTTCTTGTGACATAGCCTTAAATAACTCATCATGTGTTGTAATAATATTTTCGATTTCAGAACTATCTTTGGCCTCATTTATAGTTACAGCATTAATAAGAATATTTTTATTTGGCATCGTATCAGCAAAGCCCTTTAATTCAGCCAGCGCTCGATGCGCTCTGACAAGCTGTTTCAAAATTTTCTTGGTCTCAAGGTCAATATTGGGTGGTAAGAGTTCTAAAGTATTGTCTGGCATTATATCGCCCCCTCTTCCATTCCATTATATGGGTAAACTTTTCCTATATCAATATAACGTAGGTAAAAAAATAAAAAAATTACCCATGTTTTTAAAACGTGAGTAAAAAATACCTGTAAATTGTTTATGGTTTTTATGATGCAAACTACTACAATGATGATAAAAGCTAAGTGTAAAAATGCGTAATCGATACTACAAGACGAAAAAAACGAAAATAAATATATTGACATATAAAAAGCGAAAATATACTATAAAAATAGGGCTAAAGTAAGGGAGGGAACATATGGCTAAATGGTGGTCACCGGAGGAATTAGCGAAGGAATACCGGGTTAGTGAAAATGTTATTCGCAAACTATTGCGGGAAGGGGAAGTAAAGGGGGTTAAGATTGGTAAGCAGTGGCGGATAGCAGATGAAGATTGGCAAAGGTATTTAGAACGTAATTCTCAAGATGCATGATAAATTACTAAAGGCCGGGCCTGCTGAGAACAGGACACCGGCCAGCGACGAAACATGCCAGAACGGACAAGTCTTGTCGGTTTCATTATATCAACCTGACCGACAAGGAGCAAACCAAAACTTGGAGGAGGGTTTAGTAATGAGCGTGGAAAGCTTACTGGGAAAAAATATATACTGTCCGCTATGCGGCAGAAAGTATCATATTATTATGGTGGTATTGGGTGAAGAGCCTAGTATTGTGGTAGGTTGCTGGGAATGTTATTCTGGGCGCAGGGAGTTTACCGCTAATGACATGAGGTGTGTTGCGGTAGGTTCAACGCTACATTTATCGGCAATAGAGAAGCTGGAAGTAATAAAGTGGGAAATGATAAAATTGCAACATCATTTAGATGGATATTCGGAATATCGAAAAACAAGGGCTAGATTAAAGTCAAAGAGTAGGCATAGTTAATAGGGAAATGGGAGGCATCACCTTATATTAAAATAAATGGGGGTGGGGAGTGTGGCAAAAGCAAAGGAACGTTCAAATGGTGAATGCACTGTTTTTGAAAGACATGATCGGCCCGGAACGTGGCGGGGGCAAGCTGTATGGATAAACCCAGCCACAGGTAAAAAAGTAACTAAAAGTTTTGACTGTTCTACTGGAACAGATAGACAGCGCAAGAAAGAAGCATTAGCAAAGGCACAAAAGTGGTTGGAACAAGTTCAGGGTGGATTGATGCCAGATGCTGATAAGGTAACAGTAGGTGAATGGATTGATCGTTGGCTACAGGATTATGTGAAGCCAAACGTAAGAATTAAGTCCTATGATAAATACGAAGGTTGTCTTTGTGACTATGTAAAACCTAAGTTTGCTAATATGCAATTATCCAAGATTAAGGAGCCAGATTTACAGCGATTTTTTATTTGGCTGTTAAATCAAGGGGGGAGAAAAGGTCAAGGTTTATCTACTAGTACAGTAAAAGCTACTCGGCGTTATTTGAGTATGTGCTTTGATCAGGCGATTAAGTCCGGAATACTTATGAAGAATGTGGTCAAAGATACAAAGCCAATTAAACTTGTGACAAAGGAAATTATGCCACTAGATAAAGAGCAGGCAGCAGCTTTAACCAGAGTAGCAAAAGAAACTGGAGAAATGCAGTACATAGCAGTTTTATTAGCGTTGGCTACAGGTATGCGCTTAGGCGAATTGTTTGGTCTAAAGTGGGATTGTGTGGATATTGATAATGGAATAATTCAAGTTAAGCAGGCGTTGGTTACAAGTAAGTCTGGCCAGCTATTTCAAGAGCCTAAGACCGCTGCGTCCCGCCGAAAAATACCGCTGCCGACGGATGTAATAAAAGAGCTAAAGAAATATAGGAAATGGCAAGAGTGGCAGAGACATTTGCTGGGGGATAAATGGGAAGATAATGATATGGTTTTAGCTAATAATTTTGGACGAGTAGTTGATACCAGTAATTTTACTTCTCGATATTTTAAAAAGATGTTGGTGCAAGCTGGAATTGATAGGAGCGTTAAATTTCATGATTTACGTCATACTCATGCAACACTTTTACTACTGCTGGGGGTAAATGTGAAGGTTGTATCAGAAAGACTAGGGCATACCAGTATAAAAATGACACTAGATACATATAGTCATGTTTTACCGGATATGCAAGAAACGGCGGTTAAGGCGTTGGAAGGATTATTTTGTGTTGGGAAATAGAGAATTTTCATATCGAAATTTGAAAATTGATTATAGAATATATATTATAATGTATGCGGAATAAAAATAATTGTTAAAATAAACTTATGCGAGCCTAAAAAAAAATTTACTTGTTTGAAGGATTATATATCAAAGATAAATTTTATAAAGCTTACAGTTGAGTTTAGGGTCGGAGGCAAAGACGCTTGCCGTTAAAGGGCCATTACTAAGGTATACTCAATGCAAGAGGCTCAAGTTTAAGTCGTGTCGCTATGACCAGAAAAATACTTAATAAAATGTAGTAAAATCAACAGTCCGTCAAATCACGGACTGTTTTGTTATGTTAACCATGGACACACTGGTGAAAGGATGGTTTTGTGCACCAAATATTAAGATTTATTTCGCTTAACATCATTGGGTTTTCTCCGGCGTACCGTATCGGAGAAAGCGACGGTGTTGGTAGGTTTTTGTGGTGATAATATACAATTATTACTTATTATAGATCTAAACCTATCGGTAAAATTTGATTAGTTTAGTAGGTGGGGTTATTGATGATAAGAGCTTATTTACATATTTTTCATTATCAATAAGCCAGGCCTGTTGATATGGTCACCCAGACATACCACGTTGAGTGCGTGGTACTCACGTAAAGGAAAGACACCAAAAAGCAATATATAAACAGAGTGTGAGTACCACGGTATATTGTGTCTTGGCTAAAAAATGATATGTCGCCACAAACATATATGGTTGCGGACAAACCTATCTTTTGTTCTCATAGATATTGCACATTGGATTTGCAATATGACTTTGAATTGACAGAATAGGGGGATGTTGTTATTGCTCCCATTAAAGTATAAGATATAAATGTCGTATGTAAAAAGTATTGCAAAAAACTTATGAATTGTCAGTGGCCAGTACCAAATGACTTAGGTGAGTGGAGGCAGAATAATGATTACATCAGAAGAAATTAAAAGAAGATTATGGGATGGAGCCAATGAATTAAGAGGTTCCATGGATGCAAGCCGTTATAAAGATTATATGCTTGGTTTGATGTTCTACAAGTTCTTGAGCGATAAAACGTTAGAGACTTTTAAAATAACTGCAGGGTTAGGCCAACTATCAGATAATGAGTTGGTAGATGAATATACAAAGGCTAAGACTGAGTATGGAGACGACCTTGGGAAAATGATTCAAGGTGTGTTGGGTTATTTCGTATTGCCAGAATACCTTTATCAAGCTTGGCTTAAAGATATTAATTCGGGAGACTTTGAAGTCCAAAAGGTTACAGATAGTCTTAACAATTTTGAAAGAACAATTGCGGTATCCGGTGACGCAAGAGATTTTAAAGGGTTATTCTCTAGCTCAACGCTTGATTTGACAGATACAGCATTAGGTAGCAATCTGAATGAACGAAGCAAGAATATTAAAGCATTGATATTACTATTTGCTGATCTTAACATGGTGGCGTTACAAAAAGGGGATGTCCTTGGCGATGCATATGAGTATTTGATTGGTCAGTTTGCCATGGAATCTGGTAAGAAGGCAGGAGAATTCTATACACCACGTCAAGTTAGTGAAGTTATGGCTCAAATCGTTGCAAAATCATCAGAAATCAAATCAATCTATGATCCGACAGTTGGGTCTGGTTCGTTACTTTTGACAGTAAAAAAGCACTTGGATAAGGATGCTCAAAGAGATTTGGATTATTATGGTCAAGAAAAGAATACAGCAACCTATAATTTGACTCGTATGAATCTGCTCCTCCATGGAGTTCGTCCAGAAAAAATGACAGTCAAGAATGGGGATACTCTTTCTAGCGATTGGCCGGAAGATCCCCAAAAGCCTAATGAGGGAGTACAATTTGATGCTGTTGTTATGAATCCACCCTATTCGGCAAAGAATTGGAATAAGGCTGGATTAAAAGTGAGCGATCCTCGTTTTGAGATAGCAGGCGTTTTACCACCAGATTCAAAAGGCGATTTCGCATTTTTGATGCATGGATTATTTCATTTAGGAACAAATGGAACTATGGCAATCGTGTTGCCACATGGGGTTCTATTTCGCGGTTCTGCAGAGGGAGAAATCCGGAGAAGATTACTTAAAAAGAGCCGTATTGATACAATTATTGGTTTACCAAATAATCTGTTTACAAATACCGGTATTCCCGTTGTAATTATCATATTAAAAAAGAACCGTAAAATCGATGCTCCCGTGCTTATTATTGATGCATCAAATAGTTTTATTAAAGTAGGAAAGCAAAATGTATTGCAGGAAAAAGACATTGCAAAAATAATAGATGTATATATGGCAAAGAAAGAAATACATGGCTATAGTCATCTTGCAACACGTGAAGATATCAAGAAAAATGAATACAACATGAATATTCCTCGATATGTGGAGGCCATTGATACAGAAATTAGCCATGATGTGGATGCTCATTTACTAGGCGGAATTCCGCAAAGTAACATAGATGATTTATCGGTCTTACAAGCTATTGTTCCTGATATATTAAATCGCAATTTACAAGTCATTCGTCCTGGATATGCCGAGCTTATAAAGCCCGTTAGTGAATTGACTAGTGAGATTTTAAGTGATGCTCGCGTTGTTACTGTGTCAGAAGAAATTCGGACAAAAATAAATGATTATATAGAGAAGTATTGGAACGTATTACGACAAGTTGATAGTTCCTCTGATATTAAGGATTTTATGGAAGAAATGCTAGATAGCATCAAGGAAATCTTATCCGCCTATAAGTATATAGATGTTTATGATGGATACCAAATTATTGCAGAAATCTGGAAAGATGCATTGACACATGATACTGAATTGATTGCCAATGAAGGTTTTTATAAGATCGGACGTACTCGTGAGCCTAAGATGGTAACGAAAGGAACAGGTAATAATAAACGTGTGGAACAAGATGGTTGGGTTGGTTGTATTGTTCCCAATGATTTGATTGCAAAGAATCTTTATCATGCAGAATTAGCTGCGATTGAAAATAAAAAAGTTTTGCTTCAAGCGGTAGAGACAGAAATAGCTGATTTGGTGGAAGCTGCAAAAGTTGAAGATAGTGAAGAAAATAGTGCGTTATATGATGCTTTGAAAAAAAACGAGGACGATGAACCAGGTGATGCCTTCGACAATAAATTAGTGAAGGCAGAGTTAAAGAAAGCTGATAAGGGTTCAAAAGAATATGAGATACTAACAAAGGTTGAAGCATTACTGAACGAAAAATCTTCGCTTACAAAAGCTATTAAATCCGAAGAGAAAGAGCTTAAGGATGCTGTGCAAGAACGCATTTTGGTATTGACTGATGAGGAAATAGATAATCTGATGTATGAAAAATGGTTTGGCAGTACTGCTGAAGAAATGGTTGGTTTAGTACATATTTCATTGAAATCCGAATTAAATTCTTTACAAATGCTACAAGAACGCTACGCAAAAACACTGACAGAGATAGATACAGAAATAGACGGTCTAATGAGTGAATTTGAAGCTCTTCAGAACGACTTGGTGGTGAAATGATGAGTGAAAATGAGAAAAAAATGCCCAAAAGACGTTTTAAAGAGTTCGAAAATGATGATGCTTGGGAACAGTGTAAGTTGGGGGATGAAGTTGAGTTTTATAGTGGACTAACTTATTCTCCTAATAATGTAATAAATAATTCTGGTACATTAGTGCTTAGATCATCGAATGTTAAAAATGGAGAAATTGTGGATACGGATAATGTATATGTTTCTTCTGAGGTAGTGAATTCAGATAATGTTCAAGTCGGTGATGTTATAGTTGTTGTGCGAAATGGTTCTAGGTCTTTGATTGGGAAACACGCACAAATAAAGGAAAAGATGGATAATACAGTTATAGGTGCCTTTATGACGGGAGTGCGTTATCAAAGACCTGAATTTTTAAATGCATTATTAGGTACATCACAATTTGATAAAGAAATTGAAAAAAATATGGGGGCAACAATCAACCAGATTACAACGGGTTCCTTTAAAGAAATGCAGTTTTTCTTCCCTTTAGAAGATGAGCAAAAGTGTATTGGAGATTTTTTTAACAACCTCGACAACCTTATCACCCTTCATCAGCGTAAGTTAGAAAAGATGAAAGCATTAAGAAAAGCATATCTTACGGAGATGGTTCCCTCTGAAGGAGAGCGTAAGCCAAAACTAAGATTTGCTGGTTTTACTGACGATTGGGAACAGTGTAAGTTGGAAAGTGTAGCGAAATATAGAAACGGAAAAGCACATGAAAATAGTATTTCTGCTAGTGGAAAATATATAGTTGTTAATTCAAAATTTGTTTCTACGGATGGAGAAGTGAGAAAATTTTCGGATGAACAAATCGAGCCTTTATATAAAAATGAAATTGCATTTGTATTGAGCGATGTCCCAAATGGCAGGGCTATTGCAAGAACGTTTTTAATCGAGGAAGATAATAAATATACTCTTAATCAACGAATTGCAGGTATAACTCCGTTAGAGAATACTTATCCTTATTTTATTCACCTATTAATGAATCGAAACCGTTATTTTTTACGATTTGATGATGGGGCAAAGCAGACCAACTTATCTATGAACGATGTAAATGGATTTAGCGAATATTACCCATCTTTACAAGAACAAACCCAAATTGGTATCCACTTTCAACAGCTAGATAACCTTATCACCCTTCATCAGCGTAAGCTTGAAAAATTGCAAAATATAAAGAACGCATATTTAAATGAAATGTTTATTTAGAGAGGAGCCTAACTTATGAGTAATACACCTAAAAATGCTTCTGAAAGGGCTTTTCAGGAGAATTTTGTGAAAGAACTTGCAAAATACAAATGGAAGGCTCCTGATTACTTAAACGGAAATAAGAAGAAAGTAACGGTATCTGATCTAATTAATCATTGGCGAGGTGAGTTGAATCGTATAAATGCGGATCAACTTGAGGGCGTAGAACTAACAGATAATGAATTTGCACAGGTAATGACTAAGGTAGGTCAAATCAGCAATAGTTATGAAGCTACTAAAATATTAGCAATGGAGGAATCCAAAGGAAAAATTGATGGAATCTATCGTGATGATAATCCCAACATAACCAGGAAACAGATTACACTAACCATATTTAAAAAAGCAGAGGTAAGAGGGGGCGACTCCAGTTACCGTATTGCCAGGGAGGTAGTAACTCCTAATGATAATCGCTTTGATATCGTACTACTAATTAATGGATTACCATTAATCAATATAGAACAAAAACGTACGGATAAGTCGTTAGATGACGCGTACGGTCAGTTTAGCAGGTATTATAGGGATGGGGAATATTGCAACAACTTCATGGCATTTTCACAGATGATGCTAATTACTACAGAGATAGAAACCCGATATTTTGCTACACCCAAATCTGTTGATGATTTTAATTCAGCGTTTGTTTTTCATTGGGCAGATAAATATAATAAACCGGTAAATCATTGGCAGAAAGTGATTGAACACTTTCTGATGATACCTATGGCACATCAAATGGTCGGAGATTATCTAGTAATTGATGAGGCCAAAGAAGAGGACAACAAGAGACATATGCTGATGCGTCCGTATCAGGTTTACGCGTTGCAAGCGGTGGAAGGTGCTGCTTTTGGCTGGGATAATGAAGAAGGTATATCCCATGGAGGATTTGTTTGGCATACAACTGGTTCCGGGAAAACAATTACTAGTTTCAAGACAGCCTTGTTTTTATCTACGCGGGCAGGATTTGATAAGGTAGTATTTTTAGTTGATAGACGTGAATTGGATAGTCGTACTAGCGATAATTTTAAGGCGTATGCAGCCTATGAGCCAGTAGCGGTTGATGACACAAAACATACCTATCATTTAAAAAAACAGCTTAAATCATCGAAACCAGGAATTATAGTGACGACAACCTTTAAGCTTAATGTACTTGTAAAAGAATTAGAAGAAGCACAAGATAGCACTTTGGCAGATAAAAAAATTGTTTTTATTGTAGATGAAGCGCATCGAACAACAATGGGACAAATGATGGGGACAATAAAAAATCACTTTAGAAAAAATGGACTTTTTTTTGGCTTTACAGGAACACCTTTATTTGATGAAAATAATATTAAGGGTAAGATAAATGAAAAAAGCGAAGTCATTAACACTACAGAAAAACTTTTTGGGCCTAAACTTCATCAATATACCATTGACGAGGCAATTTCAGATGGAAATGTTTTAGGGTTTCATGTGGATTATATCAATACTGGAGAATTTAAAAGCTATGACGATTTAAGAGAACAGTTGGTAGAAAAAATCAAAGCAGAACACCCGGAATTTTCGGATCGAGACATTGAACGCAAAGTACAGGAATGGTCGGAAGTAGAAGTAGAACTGCAGGCTAGTAAAAGAAACATTTTAACATATCAAGATGAAACACATATACCAAGAGTGGTTGAGGAAATACTGAATAATTGGGAGACTCAATCGCAAGAAAAAAATTTTAATGCTATTTTAACAGTTGCATACAAAAATCGAGTGATTGCTTTCTATGAGGAATTTAAAAAGCAAATAAATGAGTGTGGAAAGACATTAAATGTTGCCATGACATTCAGTTTTGGTAATGAAAATGATCCTGATAATATTCATCTCCAAATTATCAAAGAAATGTTTAAGGATTATGCTGAATTCACAGGTATTGAATTTATTGCTGGTGATAAAAAATATGGAGAAGATGCTTATTTTGAAGATGTAGTGGAACGCGCAACTCGGGGCGGAAGCGGACGGAACCCCAAGAATATAGATCTTGTGATTGTTGCCGACCAATTGCTCACAGGCTATGACTCTAAACGATTGAATACACTATATGTGGATAGATCACTGGAACTGCAGGGCTTGATCCAAGCATATTCTCGCACAAATCGGGTATTTGGCACGAATAAAGAGTTTGGAACAATTATCAATTTTCAATATCCAAGGCTGACCAAGCAAACCGTAGAAACCGCACTAAAATTATATGGTAGTGGTGGAAGTAGTAGTAAAGCGATCGTTGATACATATGTTGTAGCGGTTGAAAGATTCAGGAGCAATGCGTTGGAAATGGTTAAGTCACTACCAGATCCTTCTGAATGGCAAGAAATAAAAAATGATACGGAAAAGAAAGAAAAGTTTATTCTTGTTTTTAAAGATGCAGCCGAACAGTTGAATTTAGTGGAACAGTATTATGAATATAAATGGGATGACGGTTCATTTGGTATTGAGGAGCATACTTGGCTAAAGTATGTAGGTGCATATAAAAATTTAACAAGAAATGAAGGAAACGGTGATCCTATACCCAGTATTATTAAACCTCTCGTTGGAAAAACGAAGTTAGCAGGTACACAAGTAATTGATGCAGCTCATATACTTGGATTGATCGGCTCGAAAGTGAGTAATGTAGGTGGTATACAGACTGTAGATGGGGAAACTATACGTATAATTTATGAGCAAATTCAAGAACTGAGTGATATGGGTGATGATAATAAAGCACATTTGTTAAAGGAATTTGTAGATACTGAATTAGTACCGGGGAAATTGTCTTATAACGTAAATTTTGATGATGCTTTTGATAGTTGGAAACATGATAAATTAAAAGCTGACATTAATGACTTAGCAGACAGATGGGGAATTGATAGAGCTTGGCTTTATAAATCTGTGAATACAGTTTCAGTTACACAGCGTGAAGTGATTCCTTACATAGATGAATTGACCAAAAGTGTGGATTATGGTATGGCAACGGACAAATCAGCAGGGAGCAAATTAAAACATATGATGATTTTAACGAGCAAACTACCTGAGCTGATTGCTGAGATGAAACAAAAATATGAGTAGCTGGGGCTAGAAAATATGATCATGATGGGACAATGGGATAAGGGGGATCGGTTGCAGTGCATGGCCTGACCCCAAGAAACTTGGCCGAATTTTAAGTTAGTAAAAAAGATGATACTGGTGCTCAAGGGTAATTGGGAAAGATCCCTTGGAGACAAATAAGCTTTATAAAAAAGGTAGCTGCAGCCATTATCATCATAGTTGGAAAAAGTCTTATTTTTGTAGATCGGCATATTATTGTTGATTATTTGTTTGTGCAGGCCAATTTTGTGCTTTTACTTTCAAGAAAAAGCTATAAGGCGAAACATGACGTTTTATACGTTCAAAGGGGTGGTGTAATTGGCAGTTCTAAAGGAACGTAGTTGGGAAAAAGACGAGCGCCCTAATTTGCTGGGAATAAAAATTGTAGATAAATCTATATTTAAAAACGGATCAACGGTACCTTTAAAAATTGCACCGTTTTTTGCGGAAGCAAACAACGGATATATGCCTGAGCGTGGTGAAAAGATTGAGATTAGATTATTAATTGGTGATTCCGAATACGAGGCGGACTTGAAGAATATCAATCGTACAGGCGTCAAATCTGATACTTTCCGAATTCGTTATGATGGAAATGTTGAACTGAAAACTTTATTGCAAAAAAAAATTATCGTATCGTATGAAGTCTTCTCTGGATTAGAAGCTCAATTAGAAGATGATGAAACTGAAGAAAGTAATAATATTGTTGGTGAGACTATTGAATTTTATAAAACGGATAAACCGATGAATACCAAGTTATATTAAAGTCTGTTGCAGATGAAGAAAAGGTTGGTGTTAAGATGGAGACCCAAGAGAAAAATCTCATTCTTTATGGTCCTCCTGGTACAGGGAAAACTTATAGCGTAATCGATGAAGCGCTGAGCATTATTGACAAAGAAAAATATCATGATCTAATTGGCAACGTAGCAAAACGGCAAGAAGCGCAAGCGGTGTTTCAGCAATTACGAGAACAAAAACGAATAGGCTTTTGCACTTTTCACCAGTCATTTGGCTATGAAGAGTTTATTGAAGGGCTACGGAGCGGCGAGAAAGTTGGCCAGTTTATTCCTCAGAATGGAGTCTTTAAAGAAATTTGTGAAGCCGCTGTTTCTAGTTTGGAATCACCTGCAGCTGCGTACCATTTTACTGAAGACACGAACTTCTTTAAAATGTCGGTGGGAAGTACGCATGATGATGAAGGCCCAGAAATATATCAGTACTGCTTGGAACAAAATATGGTTGCTCTTGGTTGGGGCGGTGATGTTGATTACAGTACGAAAAACACAGAAGAGAAGATTCGGGAAGCTTACTTAGCACAATATCCACAAGATAGTAAGTTTGGCAGTGCAGCTATTATTCGACTCAAGGTATGGATGCAGAAGGGAGATATTATTCTTGTTTCTGCTGGCAATCGTAAAGTCCGGGCTATTGCTAGGGTGATAGGCGACTATGAATATATTCCAGATACCCCTATTCGATATAGTCATTTCCGTAAGGTGGAATGGTTATTAAAAGACGTTAATATTCCTGTACAGCAATTGCTGCGAGATAAGGCTTTTTCGCAACAAACGATTTACCTATTTGACAAAAAAGATCTATTGATAAATAATATTCAAGATTTATTGAGTGGAAAGAGAATGCAGGAAAAACCAGAAAATTATGTTCTTATTATCGACGAAATTAATAGGGGAAATATTTCAAAAATATTTGGTGAGCTTATTACGCTCATTGAATCGGACAAGCGTCTGGGTGCAGAAAATGAAATTCAAGTAACTTTGCCTTATTCAGGTGAATCTTTTGGTGTACCGCAAAATGTGTACATCATTGGCACTATGAACACAGCAGATCGTTCGATTGCACTAATGGATACGGCGTTGAGGCGACGGTTTTGTTTTCTGGAACGTATGCCGCAGTATGATCTGCTGCCAGAGAATGTCGAAGGAGTCCGCCTTCGGGACATGCTACAAATTATGAATGATCGCATTGAATATCTCTACGATCGTGACCATGTTCTGGGGCACGCCTACTTCCTTGGGAAAAATACGTTAGAGCAACTTGGCGAAGTTATGATACGCCGAGTGATTCCGCTGCTGCAAGAATATTTTTATGAAGATTGGGAAAAGATTGCCCTGGTTCTTGGCGGCGCTGGCAAAAATGCTGAAGAAGGTGCAGCAGAGTATTTGTTATGGAAAGAAAATTTGGATCCGACAAAGCTTTTTAAACCGAGACAGGATTTGAATGAAAATGAAGCTAAGGTACGCTATTCGGTAGTAGAAAAACCGACATTGGCAGCTTTACAAAGAATTTATCAATGGTGATAGTGGAGGCAATGGGATGAGGCAAATTGTCTTATTTGAGGCAATTGATAGTCTTTCCATCGGCACCGGCGATGAAAGAGCGTTAACTCACCAAGAAGCCGATGAGTTAGAACGATATATTGCAAAGCAAGGGTTAGCGGCGGGGCAGTTTCTTTTTACTAGACATAGCTTGCGAATCGTTAACTATGTCGGATATATTCAACTTTCTACGGTAGCTATTGAAGTATTACCGAAAGTTGCCGCTGATACAACTCCAGATAAATGTCGTTTAGCCTTGCTAAATATGTTACAGGAAAGCGGATTTATTTCTATTTCATTTTCAGAGGCAACAACTCAGCAACTTACATCTGGTAGCCTTTTTGAAATTTTTGGACGTCTCTTTGCGGAACAGTTGATAAAAGAGATTCGGCGAGGACTTTGTTTTTGTTACCTAGGCAAAGAAGAGAATAGTGGTTTTCTGCGCGGTAAGCTGTTGTTAGCAAAACACATTGGGAACATGGTTAGAGGATCGGCCAAAGTGTATTGTGCATATGATGAATTTCAAGTCGATCATACAATTAACCAATTCTTAAAACAAATTACTCGTGTTTTGGTAAAAAGGGTGCGAAATCTTTATACGTTGGATTTGCTTTCCCGTTGTTTGCTGCGATTCGACGAAGTTACCGATGTCTTCTTAACTTCGCCACAGGTAGAAGCTATTCAACTCGATCGGACCAATCAACGTTTTGCGACGGTATTATTGTTGGCGAAGTTGTTTTATCATAACAAAGTAATGACTATGCACAGTGGGTTTGACTCAGCTTTTTCGGTGCTCTTTCCTATGAACGATTTGTTTGAGGTATATATTGGACGCTTGTGTCAACGGAACTTACCATACCCGGTAAAAATTCAGAAATCGCAAGCAAAACTTTGGATTAAAACACTGTCGGGACGAGGTCTTTTCTCGTTAAAACCAGATATTCTTATAGACACAGCGCCAGGAGAACAAATCATTATTGATACAAAATGGAAATGGATTAACGGACAAACCGCGCGCCATGGTGTGT
>Ga0316613_10001280_pt1 | contig 17379 bp, 16 predicted proteins | sample OWC_soil_day10_C_2_FD_207647 | JGI IMG/M metagenome (GOLD analysis project Ga0316613, IMG submission 207647) | Wetland soil microbial communities from Old Woman Creek delta, Ohio, United States - OWC_soil_day10_CT_b | ecosystem: Environmental > Terrestrial > Soil > Wetlands | place: USA: Ohio...
TGACACCGTGGATGGCGGGCGAGACGGTGGCAATTGCCAGCGGCGGTGCAGCGACGACCAGAAGCGCCGCGCGGATCATGATGACCTCCTGCACCAGCGGTAGCGGAGGCCGATTGCAGTCAATACAGGTATCAGCACACTCCCAATCAGCCCGAGCAATGGAGGAACGACGCCAACGATTACGAGGATCGTTGCGAAGGCAGCCGCCAACAGGACCACAGCACAAGCCAGCAGACGCGACGCGACTAGCGCTGGCATGGTCAACACCACGATGGAGCCGACGGCGAACCCGAGGCACCCTAGTCCGAACAGCCACAGGTTGGCGACCTCACCTATGCGGAGCACCTCTTTGCGAATTCCACCTGGATCAGCTCGAGGAGGACGCGACGCGTGACGGTCACCCGCCATCCCTCCTTCTCCAGGTGCCCGCCCGACCGCCCCGTCAGGCATGCGCCTGATTTGAAACCTCGATCAAATTCCCGTCGGGGTCGCGGAAATAGACAGAGAGGATCGGACCTGTGGCCCCGGTGCGCTGCACAGGTCCTTCGAGCACAGCGACTTGGCATGCGGCAAGGTGGCCCACCACCTCGGCTAGCGGAACCGACGTGAGGAAGCACAAGTCAGCCGAGCCCGGCGTGGGTTCTTGAGCCTTTGGCTCGAATTCCCTTCCAGACTGATGAAGGTTGATCTTTTGTGCACCAAAAGAGAGGGCTTTACGCCCACCGCCGAAGGTGCCGATCTCCATGCCGAGTACTCGCGAATAGAAAGCCGCGGCAGTGTCGACGTCTCTGACGGTCAGAACCAGGTGATCGAGGCTGTCGACTTTCATGAGAAGCCGTCTGCATGCCACACGAACAAGCTCAGCCGCGGCGTCGCGTCAGCAACGACGTCACGTGGGGGGCTCGTCCGATCCATTCGCCTTCGCCCTAGAAACGTGAGTCATTTTCACAGGGAACTCCGTCATGGTCCCCATCCATCTTGGTGTCGGGGCAGTTTCTGACAAAGTATTCTGCTTCTGCCTTAGATGTCATTTGACTGCAATACTGCCTACCATCACATTGAAATCGCGACTCCGTGTGAGCGGCTGGCGCATAATCCCGTTGAATTGGCTTTCCGCCAAGCACCGGTTGTTGAAGTGTGACCGCCAGGCTTTGCTGCGGCTCTTTCTGAAAATAGCTCCACATCCCAAAGCAGATGGCAGCGAACAAGATGATCTTCTTCATTCCTCGCGTCCTTATCTAGAGCCTCCATGTGCTGGTCAGGCGGCATCGTCCCTTGCTAGCCGATCAAGCAAATAGCCAGCAAATGGCGGCACGAACAGCAACGCTAGGGCGAGCGGCCAATACTCTGTCGCCAGGAGCAGGGCGAACAGGAGCAGGTTTCCAAGAACATACTCCGAGAATGAGCATACCCTGGAGCCAGCCAATGCTGGGAGAAAGCCGCCGCACTCGCCGTCATAGGAAACCCCGATCTGCACGAGAAGGATGATCGCGATGCACGCAAAACTAGCAGATGCGACGTACAGCCCGTGCAAGAAGTACCGTCGTCGCATCATCGGGCCACGTGCATGCTAACGTTGGAAATGAGGCCGCAAATTGACGCGCAACGGTGATCTGCCGGCGCTGAGCGAGCAGTTAGGGGGCCTGCTCCCGGATTCTGATGCTGCGGAAGGCTGTGGCTAACGCAGGGTGAGCCTCATTCCATTTGTCTACCGTTGCGGTGAGGTTAACCCCAAGGATGTTTCCCCCGAATGGAGTGAAGTACATGTCGTTTTTCACATCGGTATCTATGGCGTGAGCTGAGAGGTGCAGGCGAGCCCATTTTCTGCCACCAAGAGAAGTCACTTCTCGCTCATGCCAGACCAAGCCGGCCAGCATGCGAGGGAAAACCTGCTCAAAGCTGGCTAGCAAGTCAGGTAGCTGATCCTCAGAAAATGGCTGGCTTTGCTGGACAAGCGTAAAGGCCATGGTCGCGTTGCGCTGCTCATCGGCGAAGGCAGCGAATGGTGGCCTGTTGTTTCGCGGAAATTTTCCCAGGATTTCTTTTGAAGTCAGCTGGGAATAGCCATCCGGGATGGTGACATGTACTGCACCATCCAGGAGCGATGCTTCTTCTGCGCCCCTGGCCAAAGGGGCTGCAAACAGAATAATAAGTAAGGCGGCTACGCTACGCATTTCTGCTGAAGATTCCTTCGCTCACCACCAGAGATAGACGACGTTTCGGTTTGCGCCGGCTAATCGTCGTCCGTCCACGCGTCGTTTTCCGGCGTCCTACGCCCCCTCTTTCTTCTCCAGGTGCCCCCCGAACGCGTGGCGCATGGCGGAGAGCACGCGGTTGGCGAAGTCGCCTTCGCCGCGCGAGGCGAAGCGGTCGTAGAGCGCGGCGCTAAGGACGTGGGCGGGGACGCCGGCGTCGACGGCGGCGTGGATGGTCCAGCGGCCCTCGCCGGAATCGGACACGCGGCCGGCGAACTCCTCGAGCTGCGGGCTGCCCGCCAGCGATTGCGCGGTGAGGTCGAGCAGCCAGGACGCGACGACGCTGCCGCGGCGCCACAGCTCGGTGATCTCGGGCAGGTCGAAGGCGTAGCGGAAGTGTTCGGGGTGGCGCAGCGGCGAGGTCTCGGCGTCCGCGGCCCGGCCCGCCGCGCCGATGTTGGCGTGCTTGAGCAGGTTGAGGCCCTCGGCGTAGGCGGCCATCAGGCCGTACTCGATGCCGTTGTGGACCATCTTCACGAAGTGCCCGGCGCCGGCCGGCCCGCAGTGCAGGTAGCCCGCGTCGGCGGTGCCGCGCCCGGCTGCGCGTCCGGGGGTCTGCGGTGCTGCCTCGCGGCCGGGGGCGAGCGTTGCGAAGATCGGCTCGAGATGGCGGACGGCGTCGGTCTCGCCGCCGATCATCAGGCAGTAGCCGCGCTCGAGGCCCCACACGCCGCCGCTGGTGCCGCAGTCGAGGTAGCGGATGCCGCGCCCGGCGAGGCGCCCGGCGCGGGCGATGTCGTCGTGGTAGTGCGAGTTGCCGCCGTCGATGAGGATGTCGCCCTCGTCGAGCAGCGGCAGCAGGGCGTCGATCGTCGCGTCGACCACGGCCGCCGGCACCATCAGCCAGACCGCGCGTGGGCGGGCCAGCTGCCGGACGAGCTCGGCGTACGAGACCGCGGGGCTCGCCCCTTCGGCCGCCATCGCGCGGACCGGCTCCGGGCTGCGGTTGTAGACGACGCACTCGTGGCCGCCCTTGAGCAGCCGCCGCACCATGTTCGCTCCCATGCGGCCGAGGCCGACCATGCCCAGTTGCATCGCTGTTCTCCAATGGCCCGTCCCGGTGCGGGCACCGGCGCGGAGTATGGTGGGGTCGGGGCCGCTGCCACAAGGTCGGCCCGCCCGCCATTGCCGCCGCTGGTCCCGGGGGCTATCGTCGGCGCAGCGAGCTCGACGGAGGCCGGCCTTGGCTCTCTTCACTAAGCGCTATCACGAACCCGGCACCCTGCCCGGCACCCTCGTGGAGACGGTCTGCGAGGCGCCGCTGCGCATCACGCTGGTCGAGTTCACGGACGAGACCTTCGAGGAGCGGGTGATCAGCTCCCCGGCAGACTGCGTATCGCCGGACGAGTGCCGGGAGTACCTCGCCAGCCCGTCGAAGACCTGGATCCACGTCCAGGGCTGCGTCACCCCCGACACCCTGCGCCAGCTCGGCGAGATGTTCGGGCTGCACGTCCTGGCCCTGGAGGACGTGCTCAACACCGGCCAGCGGACCAAGCTCGAGGACTACGACAGCCAGCTGTTCCTGGTCATGCACCTGCCGCTGCGGACGGAGGCCGGCCTCGAGGCCGAGCAGATCAGCCTGTTCCTCGGCCCGAACTACCTGATCAGCTTCCATGTGGGTGCCACGGACCCGTTCGAGCCGGTGCGCGCCCGGTTGCGCCAGCACGTCGGCCGGATCCGCCAGCGCGGGACCGATTTCCTGCTGCACGCGCTGGTCGACCTGATCGTGGACCAGGGCTTCCCTCTGCTCGAGGAGCTCGGCGAGGACATCGAGTCGATCGAGCAGACACTGCTGGGCAGGCCGGACGAGGCCGTGCTGGTTCGCATCCATCACCTGCGCCGCGAGCTCCTGCTGCTGCGCCGCCTGATCTGGCCCCAGTCGGAGGTACTGCGCCAGCTGCTTCACGAGGACTACGGCTGCATCGAGGACAAGACCAGGGTATTCCTGCGCGACTGCCACGACCACGCCCTGCACATCCTCGAGCTGCTCGAGAGCTACCGGGAGATGACGTCGGTGATGCTGGAGGCCTACCTGTCGAGCACGAGCAACCGGCTCAACGAGGTGATGCGGGTGCTGACGGTGATCGCGACCATCTTCATGCCGCTGACCTTCATCGTCGGTGTCTACGGCATGAACTTCAGCGTCAACGAGACGAGCCGCTGGGCCATGCCGGAGCTGCGCTGGGATTACGGGTACCCGCTGGTCTGGCTGGTCATGATCGCCATGTTCGGAGGGATGCTGGTCTATTTCAGGCGCAGGAAGTGGTTCTGAGCGGCCGAGGCGAGCCCTTGCGCACCCGGCGGGTGCCGACACCATGACCCAAGGTTCTTGCGAAGCGCCCGCCACGAGGCGCGATCCCGGGAGGAGTCAGATGAACGCCGTTCCAAACCCGCCGGACGCCGGCAAGCCCATCACCGAGCATACGCGGACCGGCACATCGGTGGAGGCGCTGAAGCGGGCCATCATGGACAACCGCTTCTGCCTGCTCGGCCGACCCTTCGACGCGGCGACGCCGCACAATCACTACATGGCGTTGGCCTACACCGTGCGCGATCGTCTGCTCGAGCGCTTCATGCGCTCGTCGAAGCGCTACAAGGAGACGCAAGCGCGCACCGTCTGCTACTTCTCGGCCGAGTTCCTCCTCGGCCCGCACACAGGCAACAACCTGCTGAACCTGGGGATCTGGGACAACGTCGAGCAGGCCCTTCGCGAGCTGGAACTGGATCTGCACGAGCTGCTCGACCAGGAAGAGGAGCCGGGCCTCGGCAACGGTGGTCTCGGGCGGCTCGCGGCGTGCTACATGGACTCGCTCGCGACCCTCGGCATTCCGGCGATCGGCTACGGCATCCGGTACGAGTACGGCATCTTCGACCAGCAGATCCGCGACGGCTGGCAGGTGGAGGTGACGGACGCCTGGCTGCGCAACGGCAACCCCTGGGAGCTGCCGCGCAACAAGCTGCGTTTTCCCGTGAAGCTCGGCGGCCATACCGAGCACTACACCGACGAGCGCGGCCAGCTGCGGGTCAACTGGGTGCCGGAGCTTACGGTCTACGGCAAGGCATTCGACACGCCGATCCTCGGCTATGGCGTCGCCAATGTGAATCTGCTGCGCCTCTGGAAGTCCGAGCCGCGCGAGTCCTTCGATTTCCAGGCCTTCAACACGGGGAACTACTACGGCGCGGTCAACGACATGATCGTCGCCGAGAACCTCAGCAAGATCCTCTATCCAAACGACGAGCCGGAGGTCGGCAAGGAGCTGCGGCTCAAGCAGCAGTACTTCTTCGTCTCCTGCTCGCTGCAGGACATGGTCCGCCTGCACCTGCGCGAGGCCGGTACCATCGATGGGTTCAACCGGAAGTTCGTGGCGCAGCTGAACGACACTCATCCCGCCATTGCGGTGGCCGAGCTCATGCGCCTGCTCGTCGATGAGCATCTCGTGCCCTGGGACCGGGCCTGGGAGATCACCCGCCACACCTTCGCGTACACCAACCACACGCTCCTCCCGGAGGCGCTGGAGACCTGGCCGGAGGCGCTGTTCCAGCGCGTGCTGCCGCGTCACCTCGAGATCATCTTCGAGATCAACCAGCGCTTTCTGGACGAGGTGCGGATGCGGTTCTTCGGCGACGAGCACCGGGTCGTCCGCCTGTCGCTGATCGACGATGCCAACGGGCGCAGCGTTCGCATGGCGAACCTGGCCTGTGTCGGCAGCTTTGCCGTCAACGGCGTTGCGAAGCTGCACACCGATCTGCTGAAGAGCACCGTGCTGCGTGACTTCGCCGAGCTCTGGCCGGAGAAGTTCAACAACAAGACCAACGGCGTGACGCACCGCCGTTTCCTGGCGCTCAGCAACCCCGGGCTGTGCCGGCTGCTCTGCGAGACGCTCGGCAATGGCTGGAAGCGCAACCTCGAAGAATTGCGCGGCCTCGAGGACCTGGCCGACGACCCGGCGTTCCAGACGCAGTGGCAGGCGGCCAAGGGGCAGGCGAAGGCACGGTTTGCGAGCTGGCTGGGGCAGCAGCTCGACGTGGCGATCGACCCTGCCACCCTGTTCGACGTGCAGGTGAAGCGCATCCACGAGTACAAGCGTCAGCATCTGAACGTCCTGCACATCCTGAGCTGCTACTGCCGGATCAAGCACGACCCGGCGTACGCGCCGACGCCACGCACCTTCGTGTTCGGCGGCAAGGCGGCGCCCGGTTACCGCATGGCGAAGCTGATCATCAAGCTGATCAACGCCGTGGGCGACGTCATCAATCGGGATCCGCAGGTCAACGGCTGCCTGCGCGTGGTGTTCGTCCCCGACTTCAACGTTAAGACCGGCCAGCGGATCTATCCGGCGGCCGACCTGTCGGAGCAGATCTCCACGGCCGGCAAGGAGGCGTCGGGAACGGGGAACATGAAATTCTCGATGAACGGCGCGCTGACCATCGGCACCCTCGATGGCGCCAACGTCGAGATCCGCGAGGCTGTCGGCGAGGACAACTTCTTCCTGTTCGGCCTCACCGCCCTGCAGGTCGCCGAAACCTGGGCAGCGGGCTATCACCCGCGGCAGATATACGACCGCAGTCCGCAGTTGCAAAGCGTCGTCGAGGCGCTCAATTCGGGGCTGTTCTCGCACGGCGACCACGCGCTGTTCCGGCCGCTCGTCGACGACCTCCTCGATCACGATCCCTATCTGGTGATCCGGGATTTCCAGTCATACCTCGAGTGCCAGGGTGAGGTGAGCCGCTGCTACGCGGACACCGCCCGTTGGACCCGCATGTCGATCCTCAACGTCGCGCGCATCGGCCGGTTCTCCGCCGATCGCGCGATCCGTGAGTACTGCGACGAGATCTGGAAGGTGCGGCCGATGGAAGTCGGCCTGGCCGACTGAGCCCGGTCCACCGGGCCCGCCCGGCGGGCGCCCGAGTGTCGCTGGCCCTCAACGGCCGGGCGGCAGCGTCCAGGGCCTCGGCGACGGGCGTGGCCTGGCCGCCGGCGGCGGCACCGGCTCGCGCGGCCAATAGACGGGGTCGTCCAGCGGCCGGGTCGGGTCGCGGCCCGGCGGGGGTCTGACCGGGCGCCCCGGCAGCAGCGGCCGGGAACCGGGCGGGCGATCTCCCGGCCAATAGCCCGGATAGGCGGGGATCCACCAGCCGCTGTCCGCGTCGATGCCGGGATCCGGCACGGGCTGCACGGGCGGCTGGAGGGCGGCCTCGGCGCGCGCCGCCTTGCGCTCCTCCGCGAGCTGGGCCTCGCGGTCCAGACGGTCCTGCGACAGCTGGTCGCCGAGGTCCTGCAGCGAGCGCTCGCGCTGCCTCGCGGCCTCTATCTCCGCCGCTGGCGGCACCGGCGGGAGGTCTACCGGCTGTGCGGCAGCGCCGGGCGGCGGCGTCGACGAGTAGGTCACGTTGCCGCTGGCGTCGACCCACTTGTAGACCTGGTCCCCGGCCACGACGGCCTCCACGGCCAGCAGAATGCCGACGGCGAGCAGACGGACGAGCATCGGACACCTCCGCCCCTGCGGGGCCACGCCCGCAGTGTAGGCCAGCGGCCGGCGACAGTCCCGGGGCCCTGGCCAGCGGCGCCATTGGCGTCATACTTCAGGCGTGGACGCGCCGCCGGGGCGCACGGAGGGGTGACCCGAGAAGGTCCGGACCATGGCCAGGTGGCTCCAGAAGCTGTTACCCGACCCGGCGGAGCGCCAGCGGCGCCGGCGCCTCGTCGCGGTGATCGAGGACGTGGTGAGCCATACCGACCCGCGGCTGCGCGCCGCCAGGCGCTACCGTCGGCGGTTGGAGGGGCCCGTCGAGAAGTCCCTGCTGTACGGCGAGGCGCTGTCCTGGGCGATACCCGGACCGATCGACTTCAACGCCGCGAGCTGGCTCGAAGACCCGCTGGTGCACGCCTTCTTCTCGAGCGTTCCCGCGATGAAGGCAGCCTTCAGCCGGTCCCGCGACCTGCGCGCCTTCTTCGAGGGGCATCCGGAGTCGCAGTTCTGCTATTGCCTGCTCTTCGCGGAGCGGCAGCTCAAGACGGTCTTCACGACTCGCCAGCTCGACGGCGGGATCCCGCAGGAGATGGCCACCACCAGCGTGACCTTCGCCGAGCCGCTGCCGTGCCTGCCGGCAGCGGACGAAGCGGACCTCAGGGGTCAGCTCGGCATCCTGGTCTTCAATGGCGTGACGCGCGCCGCCGTCGCGCTGCTCGCCAAGCGCAAGAAGGACCGCAAGGCCGTGGAGGAGCAGCAGGCCCTGCTCACCCTCCGCATGAAGCTGTCACGCGATGCCGGCAAGTGCCTGGACAGCATGATGGCCGGCGGCGAGCAGGCCGATCGTGCCGACGCCGCGCTGCAGCGGGACGTTGCCGAGGTGGAGCGCCGGGCCGCAGCACTGCCGGCCCGCACGACCGAGCTCGAGCACACCTTCCAGGAGGTCGTGGCGGTCTACGACAGCCCCGAGACGCACGTGCACGTGAGCGGTATCGACATCTGTCTCGACCGGATGAACCTGGTGGCCCCGGAATGCCGGTACGACGGCGCGCGCGTGCGGCTGCTGGAGGCGACGGGGCCGCGCGGGACTCGGGTGGCGCTGGTGGCACGCTATGCCCGCGCCGACATGCTGCCGGCGGAGGCGGTCTTTCTCGACGCCGAGAAGGCGCTGGCCTAGCCGCGGGTGCGCTTGCGCAGCCGCTGGATGGCCTGCAGCTGGGCGATCGCCTGGGCCAGCTCGACCTGGGCGCGCGCGTAGTCCATGGCGGCCTTGCGGTCGCTCATCAGGTCCTCGGCCTGCTTCTTGGCCGCCAACGCCTGCGCTTCGTCCAGGTCGTGGCTGCGGATCGCGGTGTCGGAGAGGACGCTCACCGTGTGCGGCTGGATCTCGAGCAGCCCGCCCGAGACGTAGATCAGGATCTCCTCCGGCTGGCCAGGCGGCTGGATGCGCACGGAGCCCGGGCGCAGCGCCGCCATAAGGGGTGCGTGCCGGGGGTAGATGCCGATGTCGCCCTGCTCGGCGGGGACCACGACGAACTCCGCAAGCCCCGAGAACAGCGACTCCTCGGCGCTCACCACGTCCACGTGCATCGTCATCGCCATGTCGGTGTCTCCGGTGTCAGACGGCGGCGGCGCCGGCCGAGATCTCCGCCAGCTCCTGGGTGATCGCGGCCTGGCGGTTCTTGTTGTAGAGGAGGGTGAGCTCCTGGATGAGGTCCTGGGCATTCTCCGAGGCGGCCTTCATCGCGACCATCCTCGCGCTCATCTCGCAGGCGATGTGCTCCGCGACCGCCTGGTACAGCACCGACTCGAAGGCGCGGCGCAGCAGCCGGTCGATGATCAGCGGAGCGTTCGGCTCGTAGATGTAGTCCCAGTGCCCCTCCTGCCTGCTCGCCTCGCCCTCGTAGACCACGCCCTTCAGCCACTCGGCGGTCGGAATGCCGAGCTGCGCCGCGATCTCGTCGGCCGTGTCCTTGATCGGCACGAGCTGGGTGACGATAGGCTTCTGCGTCATCGTGTTGATGAACACGCTGGTGCAGAGGTGGATCTGGTCGATCTTGCCGTCGGTGTAGTCCTTGAACAGCACGCTCAGGGCGGGCGTCAGCCGCTCGAGGTGGGGACTGTCGCCGATGCCGCGCACGTACGACACGATGTTCGCGCCGACCCGCTGCAGGAACCCGAGGCCCTTGCCGCCGATGGCGCAGACCTCGACCTCGACGCCGGCGTCGCGCCACTGCTTCATCTGCTTGACGACGGCGCGCAGGATGTTGATGTTGAGGCCGCCGCAAAGGCCCTTGTCGGAGGTTATGACGATCAGTCCCACCGCCTTGACCGGGTCACGCTGCACCAGGAAGTCGTGCTTGTATTCGGTGCTGGCGTGACGCAGGTGGCGGAGCACCGCCCGGATGCGCTTCCAGTAGGGGATCCCCGCCAGCATGCGCTGCTGGGCCTTGCGCATCTTGGAGGCGGCGACCATCTCCATCGCCTTGGTGATCTTCTGCGTGCTCTTCACGCTGTTGATCTTGGTGCGGATTTCGCGGCCGCTGGCCATGGGCGCAGTCCCTCCGTGGGGGCTGGAGCGTGAAGGGAGGAGGCGGGATTATCCGGGCTTGGCGCGGGGAGGTCAAAGCGGGGGCCGTTGGCCCCCAGACAGGGCTCAGGACGGGGTTTGGCCACCCCGGCCCGGCATGGCATGGCGATCTGCGCTCGGATGCCGGCGGCGACTGCGGGTATCCTTCCGGTCGGGCCTGGCGTGCGCTGGCCGCCAGCCTGAGCCGCCGTCTCAGCAACCGCCCGGGGAGACCACCGTGGACCGCAAGCTGTTCATCACCCTCAGCGCCTTCACCGGGCTGCTGATCATCCTGTACCTGCTGTACCGCATCCTCGACCCGTTCCTGCTGGCGCTCGGCTGGGCGGCGGTGATCGCCATCGCCACCTTTCCGCCCTACCGGCGGCTGGAGGCGAGGCTCAGCCCTGGCGGCGTGAGGGCGCCGATGCTCATGACCCTCGCCGTCTTCCTTGTCATCGTGGTGCCGACGGTCGTGCTGGTCGCGCTTCTGGTCCAGGAGCTGCTCCAGGTGCAGGGCATGATCGAGGTGAAGGCGGGCGGTCAGGCCTTCGCCGACCGCGTGCTGCACGATGCGCGGATCGCGGCCTGGATCGAGCGGGCCGAGGCACTCGCGGCCCAGGCCAACATCGACCTGCGGGGCGCCGCGGTGACAGCCGCCAAGAACACCGTCACCTTCCTGCTCGGCGCGGTCACGGCGGTCGTGAAGAACGTCTTCTTCTTCCTGTTCCAGATACTGCTCGTGCTGATCGCCCTGTTCTTTCTCTACCGCGACGGCCGTGAGCTGGACCGGGCCTTCTGGTCGCTGCTGACCCTGCCATCGGCGCGCCGCGACGAGCTGCGCGACACGGTCGAGAACATGGTCGCCGCCGTGGTGCTCGGCGTGCTGGTGACCGCGTCGGTCCAGGCCCTGCTGCTCGGTCTCGGCTTCTGGGTGGCCGGCCTGCCCTCGCCGGTGCTGTTCGGCGCGCTTGCGCTGGTCGCGGCGATGGTCCCGGTCGTGGGTGTGCTGCTGGTCTGGGGGCCGGCGGCGGTCTATCTGGCGATCACGGCCGATGTGACGACGACCGTGCTGTTCGTCCTCTGGAACGCGCTGGTGGTCGGCGGGATCGACAACGTTCTGCGACCCATGCTGGTGAGCGGGCGGACCGGCCTGCCGCTGCCGCTGATGCTGCTCGGCGCGCTGGGCGGCCTGACGGCCTTCGGTTTCCTCGGCCTGGTCCTGGGGCCCCTGGTGATCGCGGTGTTCATCGGGGTGTTCCGGCTGCAGGGACGCGTCGCGAAAGAAGCGCCGGCCACCTGATCCTGCCCCGCGCCACTCTAGGGAGGCGGAGCGCGGACGAGCTTCGCGGTCGGGAAGCCGAGGCGGGCGCTGAAGGCGACCAGTGCCTGATAGCGCGGGTCCGGCAGCACCGCGTCGCGCGCGAGGATCCAGAGGTACTCCCGCGAGGGATGGCCGACGACCGCGACGCTGTAGTCGGGCTCCAGATAGATCACCCAGTAGGCGCCGCGCGCGACCCCCGGAAAGAGCCGGCTGAACCAGTTGTCGAACTCGACCTCCAGCCTGGCGTTCGTCGCGGGATCCGTGACGAAGGCGCGACCCTCTGCCGTCTTCTCTGCGCCGTCCGTGGTGGTGCACCGGTTTACCACGCGCACCGTGCCGCCGGCCTCGAGCGTGTACTGGGCAGTGGAGCGGACGCAGCCGCGCTGGAACCACATCGGCAGGCGGGCGATCTCGTGCCAGGAGCCCTGGTAGCGCGCGAGATCGACGTGCGCGACCGTGGGCAGGTCGGGTTGCGGGACCTGGGTGCTGCAGCTAACGGCAAGCAGGGCCAGCAGGCCCAGGCCGCCGCGGCGGGCCATCGCGGTGGCGGTCGTCCGCCGGCTCGTTGGCCTCGCGGGTGTCATGTGAGACATTCGGATGCCGCCGCTGGGTTGCCCGTGCTGACCCTCACTATACTCCCTGTGCGCCTCTGGCCGTCGTGCGCAGCGACTGCCGGGGGCCACCGGACTTAGGGATTGACCGGATGCCGCGTCTCGGCGAGTCGTCCGACACTGGCAGCGCGTAACCCTCGACATCGCGATAAGGAGCAGACTGCACATGAAACGACGCCTGATTGCGCTGGCTGCCGTCGTGGCCACCGTCACGGCACCCGTCGTAACGGCCGACGTGACCCGGGAGAACTTTCTGATGCGCAACGGCCACGACCTGGCCGCGCTTTGTGGTGCGGGACCGGGCGATCCGTATTTCGAGCGTGCACTTTCGTTCTGTCACGGCTATCTCGTCGGCAGCTACGACTTCTACAAAGGGACGTCCGCGGGCAGGCCTTCGCGGCAGCTGGTCTGCCTGCCGAAGCCGCCGCCGGCGCGCTACGAGGTGGCGCTGAAGTATGTCGAGTGGGCCAAGCGCAACCCGCAGAACGCCAGCGAGTCGGCGGTCGATGCGCTGTACCGGTTCGCGGCCCTGACGTGGCCGTGCAAGCGCAAGTGATTCGGCCTCCGCCGCTCGCGCGAAACCCTGATCCACGGAGCACGCACGTGAACAAGCCCCTCCTTTTCCTTGCTTCCGCCGCGCTTCTCACGACCGGCTGCGCGGGCATGACGGACACCGAGCAGCATACGCTCAGCGGGGCGCTGATCGGCACGGCTGGTGGCGCTGCCATCGGCTCGATCGCGGGTGATGCCGGCTGGGGAGCTGTGATCGGCGCCGGCGTCGGCGCGGCCGGCGGCTACATGTACGACAAGAGCGAGAAGGCCAGGTAGCGGTGGGGATGCCGGCGCCGGCCGGCACCTGAGCCGGACGGCGCCTCATTAGCCCTGTCGCGAGGCGCGGCGCGCCTCGTCGACCCTGGTCATCAGTACCGCAGCGTCCTGCCCAGCAGCAGGAACCCGGCGAACTGCCCGTCCTCGGTCGCGCCGCCACGCGAGTAGCCGCCGCCCAGGTAGAGCGGTCCGATCGGCGTGTCGACGCCGAAGAACAGGTTGCCGCCGTACCAGAGGCCATCGAGCCCGATGTCGTCGCGGTTCAGCCAGGCGTTGCCGGCCTCGAGGCTGGCGCCCAGGTAGGCCGGCATGAGCTGGAAGTCGTTGACGCGGCGGAAGTAGGTCAGGCGCCCGAAGCCGAGGTATCGGCCGCTCAGGGCGTTGCTGTCGAGCCCGGACAGACGGAACGGGCCGCCGAGCTGGTACAGGCTTTGGATCGGGAGGTCGCCGCTGGCGGTCCAGCCGACGTGCGCCACCGCGTTCAGCGTGTCGCGGTCCCGGGAGGTCGCGTAGACGAGGCCCCCCTCGACCTTGTCGAAGTCCGTGTCGGCGCCGAGCGCGGTCTGCGACGACTCCCAGTCGATGCCGCCGAACAGCCCCTCGCGCGGGAAGTTGACGTCGTCCAGGGTGTCGGCCGTGAAGCGCACGAAGGCCTCGCCGCCGTCGAAGTCGTAGTCCGGCAGCGCGGGGTCGCCGGTGCGCAGCTCGGCATCGCCGGTGAACCACCGCAGGCCGGCGGCCAGTTCGCCCCAGGTGTCGATGTTGTACCCGCCGGCCAGCTCGGCGCCGACGCTCCGCACCCTGTACTCCGCGATCCGCCGGCCGTCGGTGAACAGGTTGTAGTCGGTGCCGCCGGCGAAGGCCCGCGGCGCCACGAACCAGCGGGACTGCTCGTCCAGCGGCTGATAGAGACCGACGCTGATGGCCGGGTCGCCGCCGATCTGCAGCGCGAGCCGGATCTCGCCGTTCAGCTCGTTGATCCCCGGGCGGCGGATCTGTCCGCCGATGTTGAAGGTCGAGTCGCCGTTGTCGGTCTGAGACAGCTGGATGCCGGCCTGGATGAAGTTCGGGCCCCAGGACTTTTTCCTCGTCTTGACCACCACGCCGGACCTGCCGTCCTCGTTCACCACCGCGTAGCGCACGCTCTCGAAGTTGCCCAGGCCGAAGATCAGGGCGATGTCCCGGTCCATTCGGGCGGCGTCGAGCGGCTCGCCGACCCGCTGCGTCAGGCGCGACTCGATGATGCCGTCCGACAGCGGCGAATCGTTCTCGACCCGCACGAACTCGATGAGCGGGTCCGGCTCGCGGCGGCTCGCCCGGGCGGCGAGATGCGCCTCGTACGCGTCCCTGCTCACACCGTTCGGCCGCAGCTGCGCGACCTTCTTCAGCGCGGCCTCCTCGCCGAGCGGTATCACCGTTCTGGCGCCATTGAAGTCGGCGGAGCTGAACGCACCGAGCTGCGGCTGGATGAAGGTGTCGGTCTTCTTCAGCGAGTTGATCTGGATCTCGGCATTGCGCGCGGTGAGGATCCAGGTGAGCTGGTTGGTGATGCCGAAGACCGAGTTGAGCTGGTCGCGCGTCAGCCCCGGGCTGCCGACGTCCACCGCGATGACCACGTCCGCGCCCATCTGCCGGACGACGTTCACCGGGACGTTGTTGGCCACGCCGCCGTCGACGAGCAGCCTCCCGTCGATCTCCACCGGCGCGAAGATCGCGGGTACCGACATGCTCGCCCGGATGGAGCGCGCCAGGTCGCCGTGCGCGAGCACGACCTCCTGGCCGGTGAGGATGTCCGTGGCAATCGCCCGGAACGGGGTCGGAAGGCGGTCGAAGTCGTCGATGCGGTCGACGTGCAGTGTGTTCTGCTTGAGGATCAGGTCGATCTTCTGGCCCGCGATGAGGCCGGCCGGAAACCGGACGTTCAGGTCGTCGTCCAGGCCCAGGTCGCGCTTGACGAGGTAGTTGTCGTCGTCGCGCTTGCGGACGAACGGGCGGTCGGGGCGGGGTGACCTGTCGTCAAACGCATCGCCCCAGTCGATGCTGTTCAGGACCTGCTCGATCTGTTCCGCGGACAGGCCGGACGCGTAAAGACCGCCCACGATGGCCCCCATGCTGGTGCCGACGACGTAGTCGATCGGGATCCGCTCGCGCTCCAGCACCCGCAGGACGCCGATGTGGGCCGCGCCGCGCGCCCCGCCGCCGCCGAGGACCAGGCCGATCCTGGGCCGGCCGGCTGCCCCGGCCTCGGTGGTCGCGGCGAAGGACGTCGCGGTCACGGCGAAGAAAAGGGCCGTCAGCAGGCCGAAGGCGAGCAGGCGGCGCAGGCTGGCGTGCGGGCGCTCGGCGTCGGTGAACGGTGGGAAACGGACGTTCGCGGCAGGGGTGTCGGGAATGCGCATTGTCGAAGGCGGTGTCTGGCAGGCAACCCCCGGAAGCGAGGGCGGGGCGAAGCATACCAGCGGGCCGCTGCGCGAATGCCAGTCCTCGCCGGCCGGTTCGTGGCGGTTGCCATTCCCCCGGCACTGCCCCGATGATGGGCGCCGATCGAGTGATCCGGCGAGGGGGCCCAGTGAGACCACGTCCAGCGACGATTCTCGTGACCGCCGCCCTTGCGGTGGGAGGCTCGGCGGCTGCCCCCGCGTTGGCCGACGACTGGGAGGTCACGAACCGGAGCTCGGCGGTCGTCCGGCCCGGCCTCGCCTTCACGACGGATCCAAAGGCGGCGCGGCTCGATTTCAGGACGTTCGACTTCAGCGGGTTCCTGCTCGGCGACGGGAGCTGGCAGGTCAGCAGCCCCGTCACGCACCGTGGTCTGGTGTGTGGCACCTACGAGGTCGGCGTTCGATTCGGTATCGGCAACCCCGGCTGCACCGACGTGCGCTGGCTGTCCGAGCCGATGTACATCGGCTCGCGAAGGCAGTGCAACGAATCCACGGTCGACCACGTCGGCGGCGAGACCGCGCCGCGCCTCGGCAGCCAGCTGCCCAGCATCACCTGCGTGGAGCGGGTCGTGCGCTGTGTGGGCAACTGCAAGTGAATGCTATCCGCATGCAGTGTCGCGTTTCCCTGTACGGAGACCAATCATGAAGCGCGCCTTACCGATCCTGATCGTCGCCGGGCTCTTCGCGGCCGCGCCGGCCGCGCGGGCAATGAACCTGATCCCGCTGCTGAAGGACACGCCGGCCGAGCTGTTCACCGTACAGGACTACGAGCTGTTCGATGCAGCCCTGAAGAAGGCCCTCGACGAGCTCCGGCAGGAGGGGGCCGTGCAATGGGACAACCCCGACACGCGCGCGGGTGGCAGCGTGACGGTCGTCAGGGAGTATCAGCGCGAGGGCAGTGACTGCAAGCGGCTGCGGCTCGACAATCACGCCAACAACCGCAAAGGCCACACGACCTTCGACTTCTGCCGCCAGGCCGACGGCCGGTGGGTGCTGGCGCCGATGGGGCAGTGAACCGCTGACCCGCGGTGTCGCGCGGCTCAGCCGCGCATCGCGTCGAAGAACTCGTTGTTGGTCTTCGTCTGCTTGAGCTTGTCGTACAGGAACTCCATGGCCGCGAGCTCGTCCATGGGGTGCAGGATCTTGCGCAGGATCCACATCTTCTGCAGTTCGTCGGGCCGCATCAGCAGCTCCTCGCGCCGCGTGCCCGAGCGGTTGATGTTGATCGACGGGAAGATCCGCTTCTCGGCGATGCGCCGGTCGAGGTGGATCTCCATGTTGCCCGTTCCCTTGAACTCCTCGTAGATCACGTCGTCCATGCGCGACCCGGTGTCGATCAGGGCGGTCGCGAGGATGGTGAGCGACCCACCCTCCTCAATGTTGCGCGCGGCGCCGAAGAAGCGCTTGGGCTTCTGCAGCGCATTGGCGTCGACGCCGCCGGTCAGCACCTTGCCCGAGGACGGCACGACGGTATTGAAGGCGCGGGCGAGGCGGGTGATCGAGTCGAGCAGGATGACCACGTCGCGCTTGTGCTCGACCAGGCGCTTGGCCTTCTCGATCACCATGTCGGCCACCTGGACGTGGCGCGCCGCCGGCTCGTCGAAGGTCGACGCGATCACCTCGCCGCGCACCGAGCGCGACATCTCCGTCACCTCCTCGGGGCGCTCGTCGATCAGCAGGACGATCAGGTAGCACTCCGGATGGTTGTGCGCGATCGAGTGCGCGACGTTCTGCAGCATCATGGTCTTGCCGGCCTTGGGCGGCGAGACGATCAGCCCGCGCTGGCCCTTGCCGATCGGGGAGCACAGATCGATGGTGTGGGCCGTGATGTCCTCGGTGGAGCCGTTGCCGATCTCGAGCTTCAGCCGCGAGGTGGGGAAGAG
>Ga0316613_10001283_pt1 | contig 17357 bp, 21 predicted proteins | sample OWC_soil_day10_C_2_FD_207647 | JGI IMG/M metagenome (GOLD analysis project Ga0316613, IMG submission 207647) | Wetland soil microbial communities from Old Woman Creek delta, Ohio, United States - OWC_soil_day10_CT_b | ecosystem: Environmental > Terrestrial > Soil > Wetlands | place: USA: Ohio...
GAACTTTTATTTTGTTCTCTTCAAGGCCACGGCTTTCCCAGAGAGGCTCTTGAAGAGCTGCGTAAAATCCCCGTAGTTAACCATAAGGACTTCCACAATCAGCATTAACATTCCAGAAATATTGCCGGTAAACAGTTCATTAATTTGCGCCTCTCCCAACCGACTAACTTCCCGGCCAGCGATACTGACAGAAACATAATCCTTGTCCAGTATCCGGGCGCACATCTTTTCAAGCTTCAGTCCATCAACATGCTCAGCCAGCGCGGCAAACGCTTTTTCGACAGCCTGCATATCCAGCTTTTTATTTAAAACACTATTATTGTCCTTACGCTGCTTTTCATCGACCTCGCCGGAATCATTATCATCCGGGCTTACAAATTCATCATCCTTCTTCTTAGGCGATTCGCCATCCAAAGCCGAAAACACATTACCTATAACCGGCGAGACAAGTTTTTGCAGATCACCTAAAAGACGCAAGGCCAAAAATGGATTCATAGGGCGAATATAAAATGTATCGCTGCCCTGTCGATATTCCGTAATTTTTCCACCATCAAACATTAACTATTACCTCCTACAAACAGCGTAGCCGCTCCGGTTTCAAAAACCCACTCGTTTTCCTTGGCCTCTTTCTCACGGCTGACTTTTGGATAATTTGTAACCCACGCCTGAGTAGCGGCAAACGTTGTAGTTCCGCTAAGGTCTTTCATGGAGATTGGTAAGATACCTCCGCCGGTACTTTGATCAGCTGCATATATGGTACTTAGATAATCATTACTGGAACTGGACGCTTTAAGTTTTACCGTCACTTTGCAGCGGGTATCGGGATCGATGCTTCTAGTTACTCCACCATCGCAGCCAATAACTGACTTAGTTCCTTCCCCGAGCGGTTCAACTTCAATGATTGAATCCTCAGTGAAACCCTTTATTTCCACCCCGCCAAAAGTAATAATGACTTTCTTTGGATTATATGTTTTTGTACTCAATTATTTCGCCTCCTTACGCCAGGCTCTCATAAGTTAATGAACCGGTTACATTGACAACATGAATTGCCCCGGCCAGTCGCGCCGTAAAACTTACATCGTTCAGCTCACGATTTGATTTATCCGTTGTGCTAACGTCATAGTTAAGCGGCACGCTGATAGTAAATCCGGGGTTTTCATCGTTGTCATCGTCATACTCGGTTGGTGCAATGCCGCCATTGGTCTGACCCTCAACCAGTGCCTTGCGAATTTGTGCTTCAATAATCGCAATACCGGCGTCCGTATACGGGATCTTATCGCTATTAACCATCTGAGTGAAAATATTTGTCGCGATTTCTTCCTGCAACCAGTCGCGGAAACGAATAACGTCAATCCATTCCCCCGCAGCTACTTTGCCGTTTTGGGTAATGGTCGTACTACGGAATTTTTCAAAGGTGTTCCCGTTTTTCCCCGTAACGGCGTTATATTCGGTTTCGCTCAAAGTGTCGACTGTTATGCCGCTAAGTTTCTTATTGGCCCAAGTCTCACCACCTGGATCAATGGAAAAGCACCGCGCCGCTATAGCCACTTCCGGATATTCGGTAGCCGCATCCTCATGATACCACCAATGTGTCCGATAGTAGCTTTTTGCCATCAGTTTGCTGCCAGTATCCGTATCCACAGAAGCATCTATTGCGTCTTCTTCGGCAATCGCTGTACCAAATAATTTGGTTTGCGTTTCTGTCCACGCAGCAGCAGCCATGATGTCGGCTGACGTCCGGCTTGTGAGCGCCCAGCCATACCAGTCGCTATCTTCTTTCTTAATTGCCGCCATAGTCTCAGCAATCGTTTCGCTGCCTTCCACAAATTCAGCGATTTCTAGCATAGTTGATACCGCCACAGTAAACGCAGTTCCTGCCGTCTTGTTGGACAATACCAATTGATCATCAGATACAGTCACGTTAAGCACCGAAGCAGTATCAGCCGAAAATTGCTCTTGTAACCCTGCCAGTATTTCAGCAGTAGTCGCGCTATCGTCGCCCGTATATGAATAAGCGGTGGTTTTGGTGCTGCCATTAACTTTCGCCTTAACCGTGACCTTATACGTGCCTTCATTGCTCACTGTTTTGACACCGATCTTCACCCCATCCACCTGGCGGCGACCTACTTTAATTTCAGATGGACGCGGCGTCTGGTCAAAACCGTTACTAACTGCCACATATAGCAGGTCATCTGTCGAAAAACCATCATCAACCATGGAATCCACGTCTGTATAAGTAAGCATACGAGTAAGCGAATACGGGTGATAACCGACCACTAAAAGCGTACTGAATCCTTCTTCTGATACCGGCGTAGTATCCAGGCTGATTGATACATTCGCTATGCGGGATATATTAGCCATTTTCATCCTCCCCTACAGTAAAATTTGTACCATCGGCATTAATGGTAATTTTATCAATATAGCCTGTTTCGTCAGTCGTAGAGACGACAAATCGGACGGAAAAATCAATGGACGCCCGTTCCTCATAGGTCGCAGCGTCCAATAATCCGGTTAAATCCTGGATATTTTTCACATCAAAAAAGGCCACACAAGCACCGAAACATCGTTCGACGATAGTTGGCCTTTGGAGCGATTGCTCCAATTCTATAAGCATTTGTTGGGCATTATCTCCGAAATACTGTACTTCCAGCGTCGCCACCCGATCACCCCGAACTTCTACCACACCCTGGGTACTAGTGAACCGCTCTTCGTCTAGCCCATCCCTGCGGTAAGCATAAAGCCGAAGCACTGCAAAAGGTTTTTTCGGCTTAGGTCCGTTTTGCCTAGCCCATATAACGGTACAGCCTAAAAGCTCGACAAGCATTGATTGTATAAAATCCTCACTAATCACCTTCGGTCACCTCTACCGCAAAGGCTTTATAGTACTTAAGCTTTCCATCCTGGTACGGCGGCGAACAAGCTACTACCTCCCACTCAGCTCCCGCCCAAGTAAGTGTGTCCGGACTAGTCGGCTCCTGTTCATCCTCACCCTGCATGGCTGACTGCAGCAATGTGTCTGAGTAGATTTTAATCACTGAGCCGGTACGGCGGCCTTCCGGCAACGCTTCCATTTCTTTAATTGTCGCCGGTTGAACACTTGCCTTTATGGATAGCTCGGTTTCGTCCCCTTCATGCCACTTGCCTTTTACATACTGACCAGCCGCGCACCGTTGCACCGTTTGAGTTTTAAAGAAACTACTTATCATGACTTTCTCCTCACAATATGCCTAATGGATTGCCGCAGGCGTCCCGTATCAATAAGAGGACGATCGCTTCCTTTCCGTCGGATGGTAACCGGAGCATTGGCCGTCCATGGACCGTCAACAATTTTACGCTGAATGATGCCCGTCATCTTCTGCCCGGTCAACTCAAGTGCTTGGGACGCTGACAGTTTCCGCAAGACGACTCTTTTTAAAGCCCCTTGCATAAAACTATCAAGCTCATTAAGATTCTCATCAAAAGACCGCCTCGTAAAGGCCCGTTCCGGTATTTGATCGGTACCGAACTCATTATAGGCCGCGATCATTGCCATATCCTGACCGTCTTCCGATGTTTCGCCAGCCTGCACTCCAACATCAACAACCATGCCATCCGCCTGCTTTAATTCCCGCAAAATACCGGACCAGCCTTTGTCAATGTCGGTTACACCATACTTTCCCACGCAATCACCTCATCCTGGTCAAGCCAGGCACAATGCACTTTCTGGCCAATGCTTGAAACTCTTGTCCATAGATAGTTCGATCTAATGGGTTATTATAATCTACGTTGGCAGGGCTAGCATATTCCTTTTCAATATCCCCGACTTTCTCCTTGGTTACTATACCCGTGACACCGGCGCCGCCAGTTTCGGCAATTAAGCCCTGCATAGCAAAGAGGTGGGCGGCATAGTTAGCAACTGCCTGGGCATAGAAAGAGCCAAACCGCGACGCTGATACATGCGGTTTGGCCAGTTCAATCATGGTATTGACTTCATCATCAGTTTTCGAGGAAAACTCCGGAACAAGCGCCCGAAAAACAGTTAGCACATCCATAACTACTTACTCTTTTTCGTGTCAGCAATTTCTTCGGTACTTGCCGCAGCATCCGTTGTCCCCTCAGTACTTTCAGTAGACTGTCCACCTTCAATGACAGTCAGGTGACCCTTTTCAACGGCAGCCTTGACTTCGGGATGCTCAAGATAAGACGAATTAACCTCTTGCGCTTCCGCCCCAGGGATTAGGTTTGTATCCCCAAGACAATAAATCATGCTGCCGTTATTGCGGATTTTCGCTGTTACTATAGTCATACCCATTTATACGTCCTCCTTATATTCCTGAAGCCTTAATTGCAGACAGCGGGAAATGGAAAATTACACCCGCACAACGAGAATGGCATGGAATTACATATTCCAAACCTTTCGGCTGCGGCGCGAACTGCTCATACATCTGCGGTATTTCCAGGGTAACTTTATCGGGATCTTTCTTGTACACAAAAAGCAAATCAGCACCATCGGTGCCAGCTCCTTCACATTCCGGTGTCGGCAAGACTTGCTTAATGTATGGGTTGTTATCTAAGAAATACTTCAAGATGGTTGTATCCGAATTATCAGACCAGGGAGTACTCGCCAAATACGAATAAGTGCCATGTGGCATTAACATGGTATCCGGCTTTTCAACCCCTTTGGTCAAAGTTACAACCTTGTTGGTGATAGCGTTAAGATCTCGAATGATTTGCTTACCCGTCTTGTTTTCAAGTTTTGTACTGCTATCAGTTCCATCCGCCGTTAAGGTATAAACAGTTACATTGGGATGGGTAAATAGACCAACAAGGCCGTTTTCCTCGTCACCAAAATAAGCAATTTTATTTACAGTTTGGTCATTTGCCATACGGGCAGCATTCGCTTTGCGCTGTTCAAGAGGCTTTCCTGCCTTTCTTGCAGCTCTAACATCCTGAATACTATACCCAAAGGAATTGCCAATGCCTTTTACTGTCGCACTATAAGGCTTCCCCTTCGAATCAGCCCGCGGCAAATCCGTTGAATAATTAGAAATAATTTTAGCCATACCTGTAGGCTCATACATATGGCAGGTAATAACTTCTGCTCCAGGATCCGCTTCATTCGATACGGGTATATTTTTAGTTGCCGTTAATTCAGCAAATTGTTTTTCGTAAGCTTTTGTCTTAATATATTCAAGTTCACGAGCAAAAAACAAGCTTTCATTCGCATCGAGATTATACCCTGACTGAATCGCGGCATAATCCCTTTCATCGTATCTTTGTTCGTTTTTCATTTACCGAATTCCTCCTCTTAAGACAACTCGATGGCAACAAGGCCGCCGGTTGTTGATGTATTAGAAGTAATAAACTTAGCACCGGTAACCGCAACAGTAACAACCGGTGTGGTTAATGCGGCCAACGCAGTGGCTCCAGCGGCGTTTGTCCATTGACCGGCATTATCACCAGTGCAAATAAGATAGGCGGCAGTTTCAGCGGTAATTGCATAACCGCTAATAAAAGGCACCCATGCACGGCCTTTTCTGAGAACCGGCACAGTGTTTTCCGCAGCATATATAACCTTGCCGTCAGAGTCCTGTTCCTTGGCTTGTAATAAGGCCACACCGAGAAAGCCTGTACTAAAAGTCGCAGAAGGAACCTTTGCCTGTATTTCCGGATCAGTACCGGCAATTAGGCCAAAACCAAGGCCTATGGCCGTTTCCGCAACTTTGGAATCAATTGTACGGGGTGAAATATCATATAACGTGCCGACAATGGCCTCGTCCATATATTGGCTATAGGATGTTTGCATTATTCTTTACCTCCCTTAAATGCATTTTGCTGATTTTCGATCATGCGCTGCCGGGCTTCTGTGGAGCTGGAAGGCGCTTCGTCTTTTCGTTCCTGATCCGCTGGATTGTTAATGGCTTTACGTTGTTTACTCATCGCATCATCCCGCATTGCGGTATCTTCCTTAACCATATCGAACGCCGCATTAACATACTCATCCGATTTCTGGCTAAGGTCCATGCCGTCGCCGCGTACCGCCTTAACAACCGCTTCTTTGATCTCCCGCTCTGCCATTTCATCGGCCTTTTCGATTTTATGTTTTTCAGCCACCGACAAAAGAGAAACACGCTGTTTTACGGCCTCGTGTAAACCGTCAGCGTGTTCTTTATCTTTGGCTTTCAGTTGTTCCTCGAATTTTCCTTTATCGGCTTTGAGCGTGTCCCTTTCTGCCTCGGTAGTATCAACCTTCTTCTCAAGGTCTTTGTTTTTATCTTCGAGTTCAGAATTGCTTTTACGTAATTCATCAAAGGCAACAATGACCTCAGGCGCGGCCTCGTACTCAATACCGTTATCTAATCTGATTTTCCCCATTGGTTTATCGTCCTCCTCATCATAATAATCCTGGTTACCATCCATGTTAAGCCTGGCCAGCGGACCAGCGCGGCCTTTCGGCACCACAGCAACATGATTATACCTAATATTCCTTTGAACCGCATCATACCTTTGCCCTTCCCACTCTCCTGGCGTTTCCTCAGTATCTAAGCTGTAACCGCATGATAATTCTCTATTGGGAGTATCAAGATTGTATATAACCATAGGAGCACGTAAATTACTTCCATCGGGTATACCTTCACTTAGTACCGTCCCAATAGGCTGAACCGTTTTAATATTATCGGCACGAACTATACCGGGATGCCCAACCGTAACAGGCTTACCTTTAAGGCTTGCCAAACTGTCGGGGTGGAATGCCTCTTCTGGCGGCCTAAATTCTCGCCGTATACTGCCATCCACATTTCGATACTCTAATATTCCTACTCTGCCTATTACCGGGCTATCCTGTATGAATCCCTCCGGTGTTTTAGTGGCTCTTATTTGAAAGCGGTCATAGCGTTCTACTTGCAATTTACTCACCTCCTCCCCGGCATCCCGACATATTGTATCTTATCCAGATCAATCACCGGCAAAGCCACGCATCGACAATAAATTGCTTTCCCCGGGTGGCCCCCAGGAGGTGGGCCAATCCACTTATACTCTTTGCCTTCCCTTGCAGAATGTTGCGGCCTAACCCTTGAATCCTTCGATGTACTCCACACATATGATTCAATCCCCACACCTGTCTGCCGATACTTGGTTAAATCGCCGTTGAGCTTTCCAACCTGGTCCCTGGCGATCAGCTGCGACCGGCGATCCGTCACCTCATAAACACGTTTAATGTCGTCGCCCATTTCACTGCCAAGGCTTCCATCCATTAACCCCCGATTAACAATGCCCTCCACATCGCCGAAAAATTGTTCCGGAATGCTTTTTATAAGCCTTACGTTTTCAGCCACCCACATATTAGTCAACTCTTGCAACCAAGGCTCATGCTGAAAAATATCAACCTGTAGCGCTGACCTTATAGCGGCCTGAAACTGCTTACTGTTATAGTCGTCGGTCAACTTGGCAAGGCGGCGTATTTCGGCTTCCATTTGCATGTCGCTGATCTTGGAACCAAACCGTTTTCGGACGGCCTGCATTATGGTGATGATATCCGCGCTTACTCCATCAGTTTTAATCGTGCTATATGTTGCCAGCCTTTGCAGGGAAGCCAATTCCTCTTTTCCGGCTTCGAGAAGTGCCTTAACAAGCCGCTTAGCAAATCGCTGATACTCTCGCTCCAAGCCCACAGGATAAAGCCAGCGGCGTTTCGCAACAAATCTACGCTGCTTCTGTGACATTAACGGGCTCCTCCGGATTTATTTCTTCCTTTGGTATTTCCTCCGGTGTAGGATCTACTGGTTTCAACGAAAGATCAATTTCATATTCACCTTCATCGGCCAGCTTTTGGCGTACTTCTGACGGATCGAGCGCGGACATGCCAACATAAACCTGACGCTCCTCGGCTTTTGTTTTATCTGTTTCTGCCTTGAATTTTTCAGTCTCAGCCTGTTCTTTCTCGCTCGGCACCCATAACGGGTTAAACTTCACCGCCCATTTTTCGGGCTGGCGGCCTTTGAACAAGCCTTGTTTTGAAAGCATCAACAGTCTAACCAGCCGATCCAACGGAGATTTCGCCTGGCGTTTTTGAATTTGTCCAACATAACCATACCAGCCTTCTAAGTCGCTTTCGCCCGTTGCATTCATTCCGGCTGGACTGCGACCAAAGAGTACAGTAAAAGGAATATTGGCCACCGCCGACACTGCAAGGCCAAAGCTGTCCAGTAGTTCCGGTATTTGCGTCAAAGACATGCTTTTAACCTCGAATTCGTCTTTTGCATCAATGGCTATTGTATTCATAATCGACCGGGCCGTATCGATCAATTCCAGCCTCTTTTTGACTTCACCCTCGCCCTCTTGGGTGGTTAGATTTTCGAGTAACCCGTCGAGCTTTAAAATGGCCTGGCTCATTCGCTCCATAATTTTTAGTGCAAGGCTTTGAGCATGACCATTGTTTAATAGTTCATCCCATAGTCCCTGAAGCGAAGGCAGTCCCCACCCCTGATATCTAAGGCGATAAAGATCAGGCAGCGGATCACCGGGAAATAATAACAACCGACTTTCATGTACCAAAAACGGCATACCACAGGCAGGCGTAATTTGATAATATTGTGCTTTTCCATACTGCATATTTCGGGGATCTTCATACAAAACGGCGTCATTCCAAAACACCTGCGTTTTGTCATATACCCGAAGTTCTTGAATCGATTGCAATTTATTTTCATTCAGTGGTTCATCAAGTAAACCACCATCATCGGCCACAAGTAAGATAACACAACCGCCGTAAAGACGGGACCATCTGAGTGCATTCGCAAAATGTGCTTCGGCATTCAAATCATCCAACATTTGAAGAGCCAGTCCAGCCTCTTCATCACCTTCAACTGTAATCCAATTTTTTACGGCCTCATCCGCCGGCAGACTAACTATCTTCCGGGCAATGGCATTCCCCATAAATAAATCGCTCAACATCTGGTCTGTTAGTATTGGACCAGGCGAAAAAGAAAAATTGGCCGAAGGATCTTTGTTTTTCATCCCATGGCCAATAACTGTATTTAAGTATCCGTCTTGCCTATCTGCCATTATGAAGTTACTCCCTCCCAACTGCGTATTGTCTGGATAGTATAAAGCCCATAGCGTTCAGCATCACTCGCATGGTCATTCTGCTTTATCGGTTTGTCCTCGCCACGGGAATGCTGTGCCTTTTCGTCCCAGATATAAGCGCTTTTTTCTTTGATTGTATTTATACAAGATTTATAAATAAAATAGCGGAGATCCGACAACAAACTAGCCACATAGCGAATACCATCCAGCACTGAGTTATCCGCTTCCTTGACATTGAATCCGTCTTTTCGTAGCTGCGTTATAAAACTGGCCGCGCTCGGATCAACAATAATCGGAACTCGCCTAATTCCTATAATGCTCTTTGCATCTGCTAAAAATTGTTTTAGGTCCGAAGAATACTCAGCATCTGTTTTTTGCTTACCGACTTTCTTGCTGTCGTAATAATACTCCCGAATAGTATAATACTTATTTCCCACTCGCCCCTGTAGCAAAAATACAGTAGCATTACTGGTTCCGTAGTCACTCGACACCCACAGCCGGTCAAAGCTTTTGGGCAATTCGCTAATAACATGTTTCGCAGCATCAAACATATCATAAATCGCGCCCGCAGCCATAACCCACAAGCCAAGAATATATCTTTTATAGAAAATTCCCGAATACATTCGCTTGTAACGGTTTTTAACGGGATCTGACAAACTCAAATTATCATCCATTGTAAAATGCAAATAGACGGCATTCTTTTCGTCGGCTTTTTCAATGTACTCGGCATTAAACCAATGATATGGCCCCTCTGGATTGCAGTTGAACCAAAGTTTAGCACCATTAACCGAGCAACGTGCCGTGGCCTGATTCACAAAGCTTTCAGGCATCAAAGCTACTTCGTCAAAAAGCATACCAGCTAACGTAATACCCTGAATCAAGTCCTGGCTACGCTCATCCTTGCCGCCAAAGATATAATAAAAATTTGTTTTCCCGCCCCGGCTTATTTCAATCATGTTGTCGGCGCGATGGTCTTTGACACGATACTTAAGCGCCTTCAACATTCTTTTAAGTGGAGCCAGCACATTGCGGCGAAATGACCCGATAGTTTTACCAGACATACCGAAGTTCTCGCTATCGAACAAATCCATTGACCATTGGACATATGACAGTGACATGGAAATAGTCTTACCTGACCGGACAGAGCCGTCCGCGATAATCATATCCTTGTCATGAACTGGAGAATTAGGCAACCACCACGTAAGGACTTGGAGTTGCTTTTTAGAGAATGTCTCAAATTTAAACGTCGTTACTTTAAGAGCCATCGCCCCACACCTCCGACACTTTGCCGCTTAAAGCGTCTTTGAAATTATCTACGCCCTGGTCATTTTCATTGCCATCATCTCCCTTGAGCTTCGCAATCTCAGCTTTTAGTTTTTCAAGCTTTAACCGATGTTCTTCGGTAACAAGCTTACCGCGCATCATTTCTTCATAGCGAGCAAAAAGTCCCTCTAGCGTCTTCATTGCCGTACTTTGAGCTTTTAAGAATGCAGCATGCTTATCCCATGCAAACTGCAATTCCCATTCCTTTTCGGTACCGTTGTCCATATCTTTATAACGCTTAAGCACCTTGGTAGTGTCTTCCTGGTTTTCTACATACATTAACCGCTGCGCCCTAGCAATGGCCGTATACTGAATGACGATGTTTTCCCATAGCATTTCCAACGGGCTCTTAATATTGATACTCTCAACAATCTCCCTTGTTTCTTCATCGTCCGGAAATATGCGTGAAAAGAAACCATGCTTTTCTGCATTCTTATTGCCTGGCTGCGCATAGCCGCCTTTATTACCTATGGCGTTTTTATTACCTTTAGGAGCGCCATACCCAACAGCGTTTTTGTTTCCCGGTTTGGCTCCACACTTTTTGGAGTACTCCGAAAAATACGGAGTACTCCGTTCATTTTTTTTGAGTACTCCGTTCATCCGATCAAGCCAGTTATCTTTACATTTCCAGCCTGACACTGTTTTTTCGGACAATGATAGCATTTCTGCAATCTTTCGATTGCTAATTGTGCCCTCTTGTTCAAGGTAAATCTCCAACGCCTTATCCCTATTTGGATCTCGATTACGCCCCATGCTACATATCACCCACCTCCGTTATGGATCTTCACGTTGAAGCTTTAAATCAAGCTCAATAAGCTTTTTAAGATCATCTACATTTTTAATCTCAATAAGCCCCTTCTGGAAATCGCTTATCCATTTTGCAATTCCCGCCCGGACAATTTTTCGATACTTAGCCTTTTCCGCTGCTATATCCTCAGTAAACTGGGGTTCACCCTGCAAAGCCTTATTCGAACATTTGTTTGTTTTTCCTATTGCCAACACCCCCATTTATATAATAAAATGGTTGCGAGGTAGTAGTCCTGAGTAACCGTGGCCACGGACTATCCTACTATCTCCTACCGGGGGTGCCCGGAAATGGGGTGGACGTTGACGCGTCTACCCCTCTATCTTTATCAACATCGACGTAAAACGAATATCAAAATTGAATTCTACAAACACTACAAACATACCCAAATCTGGAGCAATAAAAGGGGGGCTCTATGATGCCATGTACAACAAAAGATTTATTTGAAATTCCTATTCCTATCCCTGAGACGCGAGCATCCATGTGCCGTCAGGAACACACTATAAGCATTGGTGGTTATAGACACAGAGTATCCTATGACGTTCCTTGTGTTCAAACTAGAACGTGCGATTATACAGCACAAATGGAAGTTTGTTATCCTTCAGAAAATGAATTAACTGACACTGCTAAAAAAGTTCTAGGAGCTGCAATACTTGCTGGAATTGCAGGAGCTGTAGCAGCCGAACTTGCTATTCCAGAACCAACAGCAGTTGAAGCTACTAAGGGATTCGAAACAGGCTTTAATGGTTATTTGCTCACACAATCAGACGAAATAAAGAACCAGTTGCTCAATAAAGTTACTACACATGTAAAGCTTGATTCCACGTGCGGCAACTGGCATTGAATGAGCTATTAGGTGGTAAGTTTAAGTGCCTTGTTTCCCGTAAACTCTTCCCATCGCTTGATTATTACGTCGCAATATATCGGCTCCATCTCCATGCTGTAGCAGACGCGCTCAGTTTGCTCAGCGGCCATAAGAGTCGAACCTGAACCACCAAAGAAGTCAGCGACATTATCGCCAGACTTACTCGAATTGCAAATAGCCCGACCACATAAGCCAATCGGCTTCATGGTCGGGTGCTCTCCGTTTCTAAGAGGCTTTTCAAATCTCCAAATACTGGTATCCTCATCAGTGCCTGTATGAAGAATTTCGAAATCAGTCATTTTTAATGCAACCGTACTGAGGCCCACCGTTATAGTTGCGATGGCGTTTTTTCCATCCTGCTGTATTACAATCGGCATATCATTGTCAATTACGGTGCTCTGCTTTCGACCACCGTACCAACGATGTGCCGCCCCAGGTTTCCATCCGTACAAGATCGCTTCATGACGCCATTGATAATCTTGCCGACCGATAACAAATTGATTTTTAACCCATATAAGACACTGCTTCAATAGCCAGCCAGCACCCTGTAAAGCTCCACGAAAGTTTGAACCTTCCGAATCAGCATGACACACATAAATAGCACCGCCTGGAGCAGTAACGGCATACATTGAAGCAAATGCATCATGAAGGAATGTATTAAATTTCTCCGACGACATGTTATCATTTTGAATCGTTAGCTTATCCTCTGTGCCACCTTGGTAATTTACGTTATATGGCGGGTCGGTGAATACCATTTCCGCCTGCTGCCCGTTCATTAGTTTCTCGACGTCGGCCAATACAGTAGAATCACCACACATAAGCCGATGACGTCCTAATTGCCATATATCACCCTTTTGGGTTATCGGCTCAGTAATATTAGCGGCCTCAGCCGCAGGATCAAAATTATCTTCGACAATATCGCCAGTCTCCATCTCAGCCAGCAACTTATCTACTTCCTGAGCACTAAAACCAGTTAATTCAACGTCCAACGAATCGTTAATATCCGCCAATAGATCTGCCAACAATTCATAGTCCAATTCGCTAAACTCTGCAATCCGATTATCAGCAATCAAATCTGCCCACTCAGCAGCTTCATCCGCATAGACCTGCCGATCAATCGGGACTTGGCTAACACCAAGCCGCTGGGCCGCCATAAGCCGCCCATGACCACGAACGATAAACCCAGAGCGAGTGCTTACCGTAATCGGTGCGCGCCAGCCCTGGTTTTGGATTATCTTCGCTAATAACTCTATTTGTTTATCGCTGTGTTGATTGGGGTTTCGCGGATTCGGTACCAGCTGTGCAATATCGGTCAATTCATCGAAAGCACAATAGACGGAAATTCCGTCTGCAAGTATTTCTTTCGTCATTTCAGCACCCCTGTCACTTTACTAGATTTATATTTATTTAAACAGTCACGCTGTTGTTTTCAAAGTTAATTTAGGGGAACCGATGTATTGTCGGTTCCCCTAGTTTTATTAGTATTTGATACAGTATTTAAGTACGATATAAGGAGGCATATTATTGTGGGCACCGCCGCCACCAGTGCTATCCGTTACGGCGGTATCAGACGTCATAGCAATACCATTTGGAGTTCCCCCAGATGCAACACTATACCTAGCCGCACCTAATTTATGCGTATGTGCAGGCATTTCATCCGTGGTCAGCGTATGTGTTGCTTCGCCGCCAGTAGCAGCAATCGTCGCATAGGTAGTACCCAAACCAAGTATAAAATTGTCATGTAAGCTTGGCAAAGCAAATGTAGTGCTACCGTCCCCTTCACCAAAAGCAGTTCCAATCAACGCAAACAACTCCGCATAATCCGTTCTCGAAACAGTCGAACCGTCACATGCCAGCCAACCGGACGGTACAGTAGTCATAGCAAAAGCTTGTACAGCACCAGTTGGCACACCTGCAAGCGCAACACTTGGTAATACGCTAGTATCAAGTACACCAGTAGCCCCTAGTACTGGAATATTCCCTGCATTCGCAGACCCTGTTGATTCTACAACTCCCGTTAATACAAAACTCATTTTCCATTTCCCCTTTCAATTTAAACAATATTAAATGCGGCAAATCATGAGTTGATTTTGGCAACCACCTCCCTTAAAGGCAAAAGAAAAAGACTCAACAAAAAAGCTGAGTCTCAAGCAATTATTACTTTAAAATTCCGGTTACGCGGCTGGACTTATATCCCCGCTGAGTTTTACTGCACCCTGGATTAAACGTCTCATGCACAATGATGGACCGCAATACTGGTTCATAGCACTCTACCTGCCCAACCCCATCAATGGCTACACGCCGGGCGGTGCAGGTTTCAATCCCGTGATGTTTACAGTCTGTCAACTTACAAATTACAGTTGTTATGGCGTCCGCCTCCTTGTTTTAGACATAAAAATAGACCGCCATAAAAGGCGGTCCGCTTTCCAAAAGTTTGCGTTATTCGCTTCCGGGTATCATTTCAGCTACTTCTTCAACTGCTTCTAATTCAGGCTTTAATCGGATAGCGCACCCATTTTTGCCAAATATACTTTGTATTAAAAATGCATACATAGAATCCCTATTTTGGGGGTTTGCATATTCAACTAACTTAATCGCTGTTAGAAACTTTTCCGTATTTCTTAAACTATCATGGTAAAGGTTTAATTGTTGTTGAGATTGTTTATACAGCCAAAAAAATAGACCCGCAATAATTTCGGTAATTGCGCCCGAGAATGTAGAATAGAATAATACTTGTCCATCCTTAACAAGAAGGGTAACTAGCATACCTGCAGCAAAAAGAGCAAAACCAATAACGCAGGCCCATTGCGCACCTGAAAATGCCTTGCGGGCTTGTTGCTTGTTGAGTATATAATACTCTTTAGCCTCGGCCACATTTCTTAGCATTAAGGTTAAAACATCATCATTTTCTTTTATTTTTATTTTTTCGAAGCTTTCAATTAGTCGATTAATCTCATCTTGTATTTCTTGATTTTCTGCTTTCGTATGCTTTGATTCTGATGACTTAACAGCTTTTAAAGAAAATGACATCACCGATAGACTAAATGCTGCCGCCAATATTATCAAAGGTAAATCAAAATTCGAAGTTAAGTTGAAAAAACCCATTACACACACTCCATCATAAAATCCTTTTACAATAATTATTTTACAAAGATTGCTAATATCCTGCATAAAAATAGACCGCCATTTTCGGCGGTCACGTTATGTAAACCTACTAGGTTGCAGACCAATTAATTCAAGTTTAGCATATTTGTCAAAAAAGTCAACCGTTAAATGACGCGCACTTTCCAGCCAAGCCTGCATTAATTTGGGCTAACGATTTCTTTTTCATATCAGACGTTCGACTTCGCCCCTTGCTTTTACTGCCGCCACTACCTAGCAAAGCCTCTCCCGCTGGTAATGCTTCTTTAGCTGGCAAGTTAGCCTTGTATCTCTCACTCATCAAGCTTGTAATTTCATCATCGTCAGCACTACTTGTTTCTGGCCAAACCTCGGTACCACATTCGGGGCATTTATAAAAATCCTGCTTTGAACTGTAAGTCATAACAACCCTGCATTCCTGACAAAACCAAGGCTTTCTAATCATCATAACCCCTCCCAAAAATAAAATATCATTCAAAACGCCATTGGGGCGGCCTGATCGGCTGCCCCTTTATCTGTATATAATTACTGCTACCAGTACTCCGGCTGTGATTGTTACCGCAAAGCCGTGCGGCGTACAGAGCAAGAAATAACATGTGTTAGTTAGTTTTTGTATTGCGGGTCGCCTCCTCAAATTCTGGCCTTTGATTCCATTTCTTTATAGCAGCACGATTACTGCTACAATACCCCGAAGAAGATTCACAGGTATTGCAAAACACTTTAAACTCTTCCCGATACGAACCGTAAGTCTCGTGTTGGCGTAATGCATTCGCTATTTTTGTGTTCGTGCTTCCACAAAACGGACATGGTTTTATATTCACTTTTACTCCTCCCAATTGTTTAAGTCGGTTTCCCATGCACGGGACCATACCAAAAAATAACGCTACTTATTCATGCTGTTCACTCGTTCAATTCTTGCCTTTAGTGCATTCATCAACCTATCCTGCGTACCCGACTTGTCCTCCAAGGCTGCAATTACATCATCATCCACGCCGCCTTCAACCGTTAGATGATGAATAATAACCTTCTCTGTTTGCCCCTGACGGTGTAGCCGCTTATTTGCTTGCTGGTAGAGCTCTAAGGACCAGTTAAGTCCAAACCAGATAACATGGTTTCCGCCCTGTTGAAGATTTAGGCCGTAGGCAGCGCTGGCGGGATGGGCTAGCAGTATATCAATTTGCCTGTTATTCCAATCGGTTTCATCCTGTGGTGTTTTTAACTCACGAACCCGTAACCCACTGCTCTTAAGGGCTGCTTTAATTCTCGCAAGATCATGCTGAAAGTTATAAAACACTAGTGCCGGTTTTCCATTTAGGCCTTCTACCAATTCTAAAAACGCTTCAATCTTGCACTTATGGATTTCTATGGCTTCCCGATTTTCATCATACACAGCCCCATTACATAACTGCAACAGTTTGTTGGTTAATACGGCGGCGCTGCCCGCGTCAATCGTTGTTTCATCTACCTCAAGTAACATTTCCTTTTCCAGCTTTTCATACGCGGCCTGGGCTTTACTGTCTAAAACCACAGGCACCGTTACCGAAATACAATCTGGAAGTTCTAAGTAATCCTCGGCTTTCATGCTGACACAAACATCACCTATAAGTCGTTGGATAACATCGTCAGCTCCAGGCTTTGGTGCATAACTGAATATATGGTCCCGATCACGCTGATCCGGTTCAAAGTACCGTTCCCTAAACTGCGTAATCTTCTTGCCCAGGCGATCCCCTTCGTCCAATAAATACACTTGCGCCCATATATCCAACAGGCCATTAGGCGCTGGCGTACCTGTAAGGATCACAATTCTTTTTATAAATTTACGCACCCACGTTAAAGCTTTAAACCGTTTGGCCTGATGGTTCTTAAAACTGCTGGACTCGTCCACCACAACCATGTCAAACGGCCACGCATTACGGTAATACTCTACTAGCCACGGTATGTTTTCCCGGTTAATAACCCAAATATCCGCGGGTGTATTTAACGCTTTAATTCGTTTGGCCTGACTACCTAATACCGGCATAATGCGAAGCAGTTTCAAATGATCCCACTTCTTTGCCTCTTTGCTCCAGGTAGACTCGGCTACTTTCTTCGGGGCAATCACTAGTACTTTTGACACCCAAAACCGGTTATATTTCATGTCATTGACTGCCGTTAGTACAATCG
>Ga0316613_10001284_pt1 | contig 17356 bp, 20 predicted proteins | sample OWC_soil_day10_C_2_FD_207647 | JGI IMG/M metagenome (GOLD analysis project Ga0316613, IMG submission 207647) | Wetland soil microbial communities from Old Woman Creek delta, Ohio, United States - OWC_soil_day10_CT_b | ecosystem: Environmental > Terrestrial > Soil > Wetlands | place: USA: Ohio...
AAAGTCAACGGCTTTTGCTTTGGCAGCTTCAACAGAATTCATCCATTTCAACTCTTTTCTTGTTATAAATTCATAATTTCCAAGGCAAAAAAATCGGTAAACTCTCTAGGTGTATATCTTACATCCCAATCCTGTAGCCCAGGCCGAATATAGAAAGTCAATTCAGGGCATCGTTCTTTGTCAATGCCAATTCCAACCCAATATAATCGTGATTCCGTATTTTTATCAATCCACTCCTTAAATTTATTGCTATCAATTGATGTATTGATTCTTTTTACAAGAAGCATCATATCTTCTTGTATATCACAAATTTGAGGTTTATTGACTGTTGAGATATGATACCCAATTACCTCTCGTTCTGCTGTGAATTGTTTCCGTTCACAAATCAATGTCCATTTATCAAAAGGTATGATATTCAAAAGCAAAGCTAACACTTCTGATGAAGAAAAGATCTCATTCAGACCATCCAACACAAAATTGTAATCCTTTTTTTCAACCTTTGTATAATACTTTACAACATATTTCGAAGAATCTACAAATTGATATCCAAAGGCCTGATTGCCATCATTAAAATAGATTCGCTTTCCTTTGCTATCATAATCAAACCCGACCAGCATCCGTATTCGCTGGGAATGCTTTTTCCTAATAATATCTAGCAACTGTTTTGGAGCATCAATAATATCCAAAAGCTGACTAACCATATCCATAGAAACAATCGGCGTGCCGATAATCGGGATGGCATATCTGTCATAGATCACTTGTCCATGACTTATTTTTACTGACATTTCTACATCTAAAATCCCATTGGTATTCCATAAATCATAAAGTTCACTGATTGCAGAATATACCTGCAGCAAACCTTCCTTATCAGTAGTATCTGCATTTTTTAGTATGAAAGCCTTTGCATCCAAGTTCGCTTTTATTTCACTCATCGCCAAAATACCTCGCTTATTATTTTAAATCTCGCGAATCGGAGTTTTCTGCTGCAATGGGCACTCTGGTTGGGCCTCGTAGATTGTCCCATAAGAAGAAATAGCATCCCGAAAACAATAACCTTTTTCCTGGTGACACTTATCAAAATCATGACAAGCAAAACATACCGTTCCTGTAAACTTGCTTCTGTTGGGATATATAAAATCCGTAAGCTGTTTGCCGTTCCATACACCCATGACCCCTTCTTTGAAGACATTACCAATAACAAATTGGCTACTGTGCGGAACTTGCTCGCATAGCGTAACTTCACCATTAGGCTGTATATACAAATGCGATCTGCCGCCCGAACACCGAGCCCGGCCATTCCATTCATCCCAGCTCATGTTGCGCGCCCCTTCCATGCTCGTAACCTGCTGTATGGTTATATCTAGCTCAGGAAATTCATGGTGTAAAGAGTCTGCCGTTTCCTTTAGCCGCACTTTTTGCTCATAGGATAAGAAAAGCGCATCCTCATGCCGAAATCGGCTTCTACTATACTGTGCAAAATGGAACTCTCTTACTCCCATCTTTGAAAAATACCGTACTAATCCTTCTGTAGCATCCGCATTTTGCCCTGTGAGCACACATTTGATCCGGGGAATAATTCCAGCACCTATCAAATTTTGAACACTGCCACTAGCTTTTTTAAAATGCTCTTGCTGTTTTACAAGCCTAGAAGCAATCGCATCATCTGTACTATCTACACTAATTTGAACAGGACGTATCAAATGAGAAGGAATATTCCGTATACCAATTCCCATTCCTGCCAGTCGTAACGCTTCTTCTTGAGAAATATATTTTTTAGTTGAAATGAAAAACGTAAACTTCCTAAGCACCATTTCCTGTAAAATATCATATGCATCACTTCTAGAATATCGCTTCCCCCGATATCCACCAAAGCGATTTCATTTTTAGCAAGCTCATCGAATATCTGAATCCATTGCTGAATATTCATTTCTTCGCAGTGATTGCGTTCTGCAAAACAATACAGGCAGTCACAGACACATCGATTAGTAAAAGCAATCCGAACAGAAAGAGGGCGTTCAAGCCTCCAACTTGGGTAATGATAATTAGCGAAATTAGGAACAAAATAATGAAAAGGCTGCTGCAGTGATGCACTGACTTTGCCATCAGTAGATAGGAAGTCATCAATCGACATTAAACTGTCAAACATTTTATCTATACGCTCAGACCATTCAGTACAGCTAACAGACTTGATATTGTAAATAGAAAATATACTTTCTTTAATTTCCCGAAAAGTATTTGTCCCATCAAACAATGGAATAACCGTAGCAATCACGGGTGAAAGAACTGCATAAGTATCACTTTCCATTGTACTTTTATATGCCACGATATTTCGTTTGTCATTTCGTATTTGCCATAACTCACTTATTCTTGGCTTATCCTCTAAAGTATATTCCATATGAATTCCGTCCTCCGTTTTTTACATATTTTTTATAATTTATTTTAGAATAGAACTACCATCTCATACCATTTTCACAACTTGTGCAGGATGCATCCATCTTACTTTGCATCTTTTCCCATGAGTTTTTCAATGCCGTTTCAAGCACACTAGTTCCCGCTTCTACTCCTGCTTTTTGCAATTCCGCTTTCATTGCAATTGCAAAAGAACCCAACTTATCTTGCTCTTTTTGATCCATTGTAAAACCACTCCCACTTCCAATATTATCGAAAAAGATACTATTATTGTTCTCCTACCATCTCATTCCATTTGCACATAGAATTCATTGATAAATTCCAATACGAATAGACAAATTACACATTAACATTGGAATTTGTCAATAAATTTATAGATACTTGTCAAAAATACTAGAATATTTAAAATTCAAAGAAAAATAAAACAACGGTAGATTGGAATAATATACAATGAGTATGAAAATAACTTATCATATGAGAATGAATGTCCACGTATTCCCACATTCATCCCTTAATCCATCATCAAAATGTAACAGCGATACTGTATACTCATCAACTCCATACATAAATTATTACCTCCATTATTTTATTTAAAAACCAGCATAGCCAAGGATCTCTTATTCTAATTGTGTGTATCCCGTATATCGGCTTTCACTAACATACATTCCGTAATAATCATAAATTAAACTACTGACTGTAAATTTAGTTCCTCATTCTTTATCCGTACACATAAGCTAAGTTTTAATTAGGTACAAAAACAAAAAAATCACCGTCTCACTCAATTATGAGTAAGACGGTAATTCATATTTTTACTATTAATACTTAATACAAGCTAGTAAAGCTATGTTTCGGGGACGAGTTTCTGATCCACCCACAGAGGTTGTAGGTGGCGCTTCATCTCCATAATCATAGCCACCTGTTGTATAAGCCGTCTCATAAGTACCAGATAGACCATTATAGGTTGCACAAAGATGATTATGGCTTTTCAACTCATCAATCTGCAAACTCCCTAATTCTCTACCGCTATCAACCCCACGTCCATCATCAAAACCACGTACAAACTCACCACGTAAATCAGGTAAATTGAACGTTGTACTACCATCACCTTCGCCATACAAAGTTTCTATTGCGGCAAAAAGGTCCGCATAATCAGTTCGTGAAACTGCCGAACCATCAGCTTTTAACCAACCTTTCGGTGCTGTTTGCCGTGCGAAATACTGAATGATTCCAGCAATATTCAGTTCGTCAATCTGTTCCTGCAAATCTTGGTCGACATTAGCGCGTGTATTTGATTCAGTTTCATCAGCACTAGTTCGTGCAGTAATTTCAGCAGTAATCTGCTCTTGTAGATCCTGATCTAACTTAGTTCTAGCATCAACCTCGGTATTGATAGAGATTTGTAATTTACTATCTGCATCAGTACGTGTTGCTATTTCTGCATCAAGATTGGACTGCAATGTCGTATCACTATCGGTACGTGACACAACCTCTTCGGTAAGCTGCTCTTGCAAATCTTTATCGGCAACAGCTCTACTATTAGCCTCAGCATCAATGCTAGCTTGTAGAGTATTATTAGCATTTGTCCTATCCGCAACTTCTTTAGAAATTTGATCTTGTAAATTCTGGTCTGCAGCAGCTCTAGCATTAGCTTCCACTTCAATATTGCCTTGCAACTTAGCATCAGCATTTGTTCGCGCTAATACTTCCACATCAAGATTCGCTTGTAGCTGTTCGTCTGCTTCTGTTCGTGCAGCAACTTCTTTGGTTATTTGATTTTGCAAATCATCAATTACAGGAATAACGCTTGGATCAAACTTCCCATCATTCCCCAGTCCGACCAGTTTTCCAATATCCTTTTTTCCTTCGGATATAACAACAACCTCTTCAGTACAATTAACCTTTTTGCTCATTCAAACAACAACCTCCAACAATTTATTTTAAAAATCGATATAGCCAAGGACCTCTTATTCTAATTGTGTGTATCCTGTATATCGGCTTTCACTAATACACATTCCGTAGTGACTAAAAATTAAACTACCAAATGTGAATTTATTTCTCATTCTTTGTCCGTACATATAAGTTGAATTTGGAATAGGTATAAAATAAAAAAGCCGTCTCACTAATACGGCTAAACCTGGAATGTCGTGGGGACGGGGTTATCGACACTAATTTTCGATATAGTTGAATTGTCGATAACCCCGTCCCTTTGACAGTATTCCATGAATTTAGAACCATTCTCCAAAAGACTAATTGAAGATAATAAGGGCAACAAATGTTTCATCCGAAAGATATCCTACCAGTTTAGTATTAACGCTCTGCACTAGCTCCAAAGTTAGTTTCTTACCAAGGGCCTCATCTAGGCTAAACCTTACCGCTGCGGAATTAAGTGCTGTAGCTATGCCATGACCAGAAATATCCGAGATATACCCCCGCAAGATGACTTCAGAGCCTCTTCCACGGTATATCCCCTTAGCCGTTGAACGGAAGGACTTATATACGTAAGCCTTCCCGATAAATCCATTGTCCAGATTACGTCAGTAACATTTTCATTTCCCAGATTATATCCAGTTGATATGACTCCAACTATTTCACCTTGCTTATTTTTCACAGGAATGCCTATTATGATAGCAAATTTCATTTCACTATTTGACTCTATCCCTCCAGCTTCCTCTCCTAAAAGCGCCCTTCGGATATTTGACTGATTTGTCAAATCATCACCGTTTTTAGCAAGAGCATGTGTCCGAGCAATGACGATTCCCTTACCATCTGTTACCGTAGCAAAATCCAGTTTAGCCTTCTTCACTTTCGGCTGAAGAAGGCCTAGAATTTGCACCGTATCCTTCGACTCAATGGCACTAGCCAACATTGGATTGTCTTCCAATATCGAACCATGCTCCAAAGCATCTTGTTTAACCATTTCAATCATACTAGCAAGGCCTTCTAGCCCTTGCAATGCTCGATCCTCATTCATCTTTTACATTGTATCCGAAAATAAATATAAAGTCGGCCCCATAGTGGCACCGACAATAAAAAAAATGACTAACATATAATATAACATCAGTTTATTTGCTAAGTTCAAAGAAACCCTACGCTTAAACCATTTAATCCACTTATTCACTAAAAGTTGCACCTCATCATGTACCTCTTTTTTATAAAAAAAGCAAGTCTATAGTTATCTTAACAGTGTTTATTCTATTTGTTCAGTTAGAATTTCGGATTCTTCTATCCACAATCATATTTTCTTTATTTCGAAAATGATCTACAATATTTGAAGTCATAAAATTTCGCTCTATTAATTAGCATAAAATTCGACAACCATCGACTTTTCCCTTTAAGGTATACATCAGAAAAGCATACCAAGTTTCTCATTTTAAACTTGGTACGCTTTTCGCATTTACAGTAATACGGCAGAGCGTGTGAAAAGTAACCAATTATAATACCAAATATGATTAAATGTGGATAAAATTCAGGACAAGGAAGTGGATTTATGAGCTATATTAAGGGCGAAGAAAGACCCCAGACATACTATAATAATAAACTGAATCAGTATTCAAAAAAATGAATACTGATTCAGTTTATTATTATAATTTCTAGCTATGATCCACTTTAAGCCCCTAAAGATGTTTTTACCATAGAATCGTTATCTGCTCTAATTTTATTTCCTATTATGACAAAAGGAGCATAACACATAATATCTACCAACAAATATACCACTTGTAATAAACCACCGCTTAAGGAACCTGTCCCTATCATTCCGCCGAAAAATAGTGGCATTGTCCAGGGAACAACAAAATTAAATACCGGTACTAAATGTACAGTAATGGCAAACCATCCTATAAAAGTATTAATAATGGGTACCAAGACATACGGTATAAGGAAAAGTGGATTCAATACTATTGGAATCCCAAATGCCAGTGGCTCTTGAATATTAAAAATCATTGATGGAAGCCCAACTTTTACTACAGCTTTCCAGTCATCTCTCTTGGAGAAAAGCAATATTGCTATAGCGAGTCCCATAACATGCATTAACCCTGCTTCGAAAAATCCGTTAGAGAAAATATAGGACGCGGATCCTTCTTGATTAGCCAATTGAGCAGGAAAGTAAACTGAATTTTGTATTACAGCAGTAACATTGTGACCATGAATACCAAACCACCAGAAAAACCAAATTATGAACTGATACAGTACAGCAAATCCAATGCCTTGTGAAAAGCCTAATAATGGAGCCTGTATAATTGCATAAAGCAAGTCGTTGAATGCTGGCTGCTCTAGCCAGTGTAACACGGAAGCAACCAATGCTACAAATAATAAGGTGATCGTAATAGGTATCAATGCCTGAAATGACCTAGTAACAGACTCAGGAACACTTTCTGGCATTGTTATTAGAAGCTTTTTATTATGTGTTAGCTTGGAAAAAATCCACACTACAACTGTTGTGATTATTAATGCGCTCATCACTGCCGATGTGCCAAAGGAAGCAATTTTTATTGCACCATTTACTATAATAGTTTCCGTCCCTTTGGGATCAATCAATTGTTTAAAAGACTGAGGAACCAAAATAATGAATGATACGAATGCTAACATTGCGGAAATCAGCTTATCAGACTTCCATATATCTCCAAGTCGATATCCAAAAGAAATGGTAAGCAATAAAGAAAATATTCCAAAAGAAGCTGTTACGACTAGATTACCTACATATTGAATGTTTGTAATTGTAGAAACAAATTCAGAATTTTTATAAGCATCTCCTGACAATCCTGTGAATAGGCGGCCTAAATTCATACCATCAGGTCCCATCACTGTACCAAAGGGATCTAGAATAACCCAGTTTAAAACTCCAAAAAATGATCCAACAAGGACAAACGCCAAAATAATTGAAAAAGCATCTCTCATCGCTAACAGATATCGATTGCTGGATATTTTTGCGGCAATAGGAAGCAATATAACTTCCAATTTCTCAGTTATACTTTGTGCTGACATGTCATTCCCCCCTCTAATTCTTGATACAGACTTTTACACGTTTTTCTCGTTTTATTACCCCCTTCTTATTTACTCAATATTTCAATAAGACATCTCTTGCTGAGTTGCAGAATTCACACAATTAGAGACTCTAGGGACTACTTATACTTCTTTTCGATTTTTTCTGCCTGGAATTGCCTAGTATCATGCAAATCTTTAAACCAAAATCCCGATTTTTTCATCTTCCTTGCCATGTTATCGGAGAGATCTAATTCCACAAGACCATATCTATTTTTCAATGAATTTATAGGAGAAATATTATCGATGAAGTTCCATACTAAGTATCCTAGACAATTGCAGCCCTCTTCCATACTCTTCAACAGATACGCTAAATGCTCAGTCATAAATTCAATACGATAATCATCCTGAATTGTGCCTGTGGAATCCTTATGTTGCTCTTCGTTTTCTACACCCATGCCATTCTCCATTACCATCCATGGAATGTTACCATATTCATTTTTTATGCGCATAGCAATATCATAAAGCCCCCTCGGATATATTTCCCACCCCCTCCAAGGATTCACTTTCTTGCCTGGCATATTGTACTCTTCAAAATACTTGTTAGGGTGAAAGGGTGTACTATCCTGCCAACTATATTTTTGCGCCATAACTCTTAACGGTTGATAGTAATTCATGCCAAGAATATCTATTCTATTTTCTTTGATAATTTGTAATTCCTCATCAGTATAATCAAACATACAATTTTCTTTTTTCAGTATTTCCACTAGCTCTTCGGGAAACGCTCCCTTAACGCAAGGATCCATGAAACTTCTCCAATAAAACAAATCTGCAATTTCCTGGGCCTTTACATCCTGAGGATTGCTTTCCGAACGTGGATAAACGAGGGAAGGATTCAAAATAATCCCGATGGTTCCCTCCATCTTCATTTCCTTAAATAACTTCACAGTTTTCGCATTACATAGAACCTTTCCATAGATCCATTGCATGGCGAGTTTAGTATTATTTACATATGGATACCAGAATCCATCCATAAAACACAGCTGAGGTATTACGACTGGTTCATTAAAAGTCCACCAGTATTTAACTTTTCCTCTATACCTTGCAAATACTTGCTCTGCATATTTCACAAACAAATCAATTACCTTTGTCGATGCATATCCCCCATATTTTTCGTACAGTTCCACCGGCATCTCCCAATGTTCAAGACAAATCATAGGTTCTACACCCTTACGTATCATCTCATCTATGACTTGATCATAAAATCTTGCCCCTTCTTCATTCACTGTGCCTTCTTCATAATCATCAATAAATCTTGTCCAATCAATTGAGGTTCTTACTGTATCCATCCCTGTTTCCACCATTAATGCGATATCACTTGCCCATCTATGATAAAAATCAGTAGCCACTGTTGGTCCAGTGCCATTATGCCATCTTTCTGGTACTGCCTTGTACATCATATCTACAAAGTGATCACTATTTTCTTTTTTTCCAGCCCACCCTTCTGTCTGCCAAGCAGAAGTAGAAGCACCCATTTTAAAATTTTGCGGCAATTTATAACATTGCATAATAATTCCTCCTACTATCTTCAATAATAATTACTTCAACAAAAACCATTTGGAATTTCGCTTTCCATCTTACTAGATATTACTGATCTTTTATCACACATGTATGGCTTATCATATCCTGTATACTCTTCCCCGTGGGACTAACTAATGTTACTCCAGTACATCCTACCAAAATAAATAGCATTATATCAGCATACGTATTTGTAGAAATAAGAGGAATCATTTGATTACATAAATAAGCTATTATTCCATAAGGATTCAGAATTAATATTTTTATAGCTCCACGTAAAACCAAAAGATAGATCTTATCCTTTCCATATAAAATACGCAGATTGAAAATTCTTTTTGATAAGGACTGTCCATTGTTCAAGATAGTTACTACAATTTCGTATACCGTTAAAGATCCTAAATACACAATGATAAAAGCTCTTGAAGTAATGATAGAATCAATCTGTTCTTTGTAGTACATTACATTCCCGGATACTGTCGGTATTCCATTAGTAAACAAAAACAGTACAAATGTAATCAAAATATATAGTAGATACCATAGTAATAAATCAACGAATAATGCCATGCATCGTTTTAACTTTATGAAATTGTCTGCTTGACTATTAACTACACACATTTCATCTCACAGTACAATTTCTCATACATTTCCATCATCATTTTTACCATATCTCTAAATGTTACAGCTGTCATAAAGTGATCTTGAGCGTGAATTAACAGTATGCTTTTTTCTATATTTTCACCATCTATCTCTGCTTGCATCAATCTGGTTTGGATTTCATGAGCGAGTCCAATAACATCACCAGCTTCTTTCAGTTTACTTTTTGCGCCTTCTTTATCGTACTGATCCATTAGCAATCTAAAAGCTTCTGTTGCTAAAGCCTTCCCTTCTCCACTGTTAACAATAAGTGCCATACAGTCCTGCAATAATTGTTCATCCATAGTTTATTCTTGCTCCCTTCGTTGTAACACATTATGATAAGCTACCCAGTTACTTTTTTAATAACTCTAGGGCACGTTCCAAAACATTTTTGCCATTGATTAACCCATAATCAGACATACTAATCATTTCAACTGGACAACCTTCATTAACGATGAGTTTTATTTCTGAAAGCATGTGGCGTATTTGTGGACCAACCAGCACAACATCAGCTTGATCTTTGACTTGGTCGAGTACCTCAACAGAAAATGCCTCTACATGTACATCAATTCCCTTTTCCAGCGCTGCTTGCCTCATTCTTTTTACCAATACAGATGTAGACATGCCGGCATTACAAATTAAATAAATATTCATTTTACTCCTCCCAGCATTTACTAATATAACTTTATTCATTTTTGTATTAAGTTATGAATTTTTTTTCTTTATTTAAATTAAAAGTCCTGCTTTTTTCAGAATAATAATAATTTGATTTTTCTGATTTTTTCAGTTGTCATTCTTACAGGTTATAGATTATGAAAAATCCCCTTTTTTATCGATATACCAAGAATAACGAAACCATTGTTCGCCCTTGCTATACTCATAAAATAGGGGACATACTTATCTAGGAAAAGTCGTATACATTATATGAAAGTATCAATTATTTTATCTATAAACTCATCAGCCTTACCGAATGGGCTTTCCGACATAAATGTCTCGAAATATTTGCCGTAATCATTACGAGGAACTAAATAGGATACATAATCATTAGTATAACAACTGATTATTGTACATTTTTTATTACTCCTCTCCTTAATTCGACTCCCCAGCTCAGCTGTAAGTTCTCCAGGAATAGTAACGATTCTAATATCTCCTAGCGTATAAATATAACTATTTAAAGTATATGTAATATTTTTTTTATTCTTTCGCTTATAGAGTATGTTTAGTAGCTGATTTGTTGAACAATACTGTTTTCCATCTTCCGCATTTTCTAGTGCATACTCCATTTTTTCAATCGCATTACTAAGAAAACTATCCATTTGAGGAATATACTTCACTGGGATGTTAACGTGTTTCACACTTAGATGGTCTACACTAAGTAATTCTCTAGTATTAATTTTAAGTATCTCCTTAGCAATACCATACCCTACTCTAATAACCTCTTTATAACCTTGCCCTTGTCGATAAAACCTAGTACTGATATCACCGCAGTCACCGTTAATTATCAAAGGACATACTTTCCATTCTTTCTCCAAACCACTTCTGATTGTACCGATTACATCAGCACTATAGTATAAATTATCACTTCCTAAAATAGTTGGGTGACAGGCTAGATTTACAATGCAGTCCTTTATAGTACCATCGGATTTCCTAAACTCCAGAACCGAGACATCCTTATCAGCTATACCATTATATACGTTTCTATTTCCATAGTATCCATCAATAATGCCCTTAGCAAGGTAGACACTGACTTCTTCCAGTTCTTTTAAACAATATTCTACGCTTTTTGCTATACGATCCGTCAGCAATTTCTCATATTCCCGATCGTATTCAATTCCTTCAACTACTATTGGAAACATCGCCGGTCCAGAATGAGTATGAACAGCACTGATGATAATCCGACATGGGTTCATTTTAAACTTCTCATATAGTATTTTTTTTAAAGTTATTACATATCTCTTCGATACAGCAATTACGTCCAATACAACAAACAATAAGAAGCTACCATTCATGGATATTAAAAGCGTTTTTCCTTGCAAATCATCGTATTTACCTTGACTACGTTCAACTCTTCCGAAGTACCCTTCCATATAGGTAGGATATTCTGGTGTTATCATATATTGACAACTGGCAATTTGCAGCATAATACACACTTGACCTCCATTACCTATGAATTTACCTCAGCTGAAAGAACCATATCCACAGCACCTTTAATGTTAGCTTCCTCATCCCGATTGGAAAAATATATTTTACCCGTGGTAAAACAATAGTCTAGCAAAAACTCTCTGGTCACATTTTCGACTCGATCTTTAATAAGGCTTTTCACTCGCATTAATCCACCCGCAATTACCACCGTCTCAGGGTTGAAAATATTGATGAGATTAGCTACACCCATACCTAAATTGAACGCTACTTGATCCAACGCTTCTAAGCATACTTGATCTCCTTCGATTGCCGCTTGATAAATCAGATCATGTGCATTACTTTCAGTTCCTTTCTCAACTATTGTCAAGCTAGCTACCCCTTCTTTGGCAACAATTTTTTCCAACTCTGTCACAAAAGATTTTCTTCCTCCAACAATAGCTTCTTTCACATAATTCATCAACGCTATTTCAGAGGATAACACATCTAAACAACCACGACGGCCACAACTGCATCTTGGCCCATTAATATCCAATGTCATGTGTCCGATTTCTCCTGCCGTTTCATTATCTCCTTTATATAATTGGCCATTAATAATAATACCGGCCCCAATACCTTGCCCAACTTTTAATAGCACCATATTTTTCGACTGAACTCCAAGCGTATAATAGTACATCCCCATAGTTAATATTCTTACATCATTTTCCACTAATGCTGGAATACCAAATCGTTCTTCCACAATGAATTTTAATGGCACATTCCTCCATCCAATATTAGGAGCATAAATAGAAATACCCTCTTTTGTTTTGACCGGACCGCGTACGATAATGGCAATGGCCGGCACGGGTGATGTTGTAAGCTTAAGAGCATCAGTAATAGCTTGTAAGACATATACCAAAACTTCTTCTTGATTTTTTTTAAACCAATAATCTCTTTTAGGCACTATCATATTGCCAGCTGCATCTGCAATATGACAGCAAACAGTGTGCGTACGAATATTAATGATAATAATATTCGCAGCAGCAGGATTAACTCTAAGTAACACTGGTCTACGCCCGCCACTGGACTCGCCTACCATATGTTCCAAAATAATATTGTCTTCTAACAATTTCCCAGTTATATTGGTTAGCGTTGACGGAATTTGTCCGGTAATTTTTGCAATATCCGTTCTGGAAATAGGCCCCATCCTTCTAATTGTCTTTAAAATTATTGATTCGTTCATGCCCGTCCTCCCCTACACACTTAGTACTCTCTCGGAAATCCGAGACTATATATTGACCAAGGCTTTCTGCCTTGGTCAATTTGATTCCATGTTGATAAGGTTCTAGGAAGCACGTTATGCCCTAGATTTTCTCTAATACTTTCCCCATTTCGTAGGGTGTAGTTACACTATGATACTAATATTTCTTAAAAGCATCTTCATTATGAATTTTGGTTTTGCGAAGTTGGAGATTCTTGACAATCTTACTCAGAATATCCTTGTGGTCGGTATCCATCTCATTTAACAATTCCTGAAAGGAATTGTTATCACTAACCGTCATCATCAGCTCGATTTGCCGATCATATTGACTAGCCTTGGCTGGTTCGGGCTGAGGATACAAATATTTATAGGTAGCTAAGGCAACCACTAATTTACCAGTTGAAGCAGAGGGAAAGCGTTACCGAACAGACCGTTAGAAATTGGTTGCGCGCAAGTGAAGAACGTAAGATCCCAGAAAGAGTAAGAACAATACTATCTTCCTTTTCTATTCCTACTATTAGGTAAGCCCACTAGGAAATCCTAGATAGTAACTGAAATTGGTATCCAAATGCTTCAATTTCATCACGAGTGAGAATGATACCCTCTGGGGGCCGGCTGTTGAGCTTGAATATCAGTGCCTGCTGTCCCGCTTCTTGATGAAAGTTAATTCGATTTAGAGTAACTTCTGTTTCCAAAAGGTCACTGATCACTTCTGCTGTTGCTTTGTGTCCCACTGCCGAAATAATTTTTGGTGCTTGCTGAATCAATTTCTTAGATTCTTCTAAGCTGATTGTTCGACAGGAATATTCTCCATCTGCTGTAATGATAGCGCCATTCAGGATGGCGATGGGTTGCTTATTTTCCATTTGCGATTTCTCCTTTGCAATTTAAGTTTCAGTATGACAAATTCTCAATATATGATTCTATTTGCTTGTAAGCTTTAATTGACGATTGTTCATGATAATTTGGCGAAAATGGGTTAGTAAATCCATGCTCACCAGGTAATTTCTCTACTTGTATATTCTTAAAGTTATTTAACCGTGAAATCAATTCGTCGACATCAAAAGATTTTTCTTCACTAGGAAAAAACAATAAGACCGGGCATTTAGGCTTAATCTCAACATAGTCCCGTATTCTTGAACCATAAAATCCGATACTTACATCGCACAAACCAGTTTGACTACACAACCAAGCAAGTGTCGCCCCTACACTATAACCCAACACATAAACTTTTTTATATGTAAGTCGTGCATTACGGAGAACCTCTTTTACCTGCTTAAACGCACTTTCAAAACCAACACGATTCATAAAATAATTATAAGCCATCGTTTCTTGGTTATAACTAAAGGGCTCTTTGCCATGAATCAAATTAGGAGCAATCATATCAATCTCATACTTTGAAAATCTTTCGCATACATCCATGATATGTTCGTTAAGTCCATAAATTTCATGTAGAATGACAATCACTGTATCAGAATGATGAATATAGGTTAACATCAATATCTCCGTCCCATTGCTTATCATATGTCTTTTGTTTTTCTTTTCGAAAACATTCTTACTTTCTATTTCATTTACCATTACAAATGCAAACTCCTGCAAGCCAAACTAGTTTGCAGGAGAGTATTTTTTAAAAATTGTCTTAGATTTCTATTATCCCACTTTAGACGCTATTCCGCTATTTGTACGACGTAGTAGTAAAATAAGTAGCAGTGCGATGGCAAAAAATAGGGTGAAAAATAGGAAGCTGTTGTCTATGGAATGAACCAAACTTATTTCTATATTTTGATCCTGCGCCTCCACCCTTCCCATTAATGCCTGAGAGATGATGTCTGGTGCCACACTGAACTCCACTGCTGCCAACGCCAAGGTTTGGCTTAATGCTCTACCCACATTATAGATGGTGTAAAACATCCCTGAAGCAGATCCGGAGTGTTCCCTCGGTGCAGCCGAAAGGACGGTCTTCGCCAGGGAGGGCCAAGCAATTCCATTGGAGATGGAAATAATAATCAGTGGTACCACTATTGCAGCCATGGACAATTGTAATCCTAGGTTCCCCAAGAGAAATAAACCACCTGAGAGAAAGATAAGGCCGATCATCATCATGCGCACCGGGCCAAAACGATCAGCAAGTAGACCGCCTAATGGCCCCATAATTAGCTGTGGCGCTGATAACGGGATCAGCAGCATTCCTGACTGTAGGGGACTTAGGTGCAGTGCCCCCTGGAGATAAATGGTTAAAAGAAAAGTGATACCAAAGTAGCCAATGCAATAATTTAGCGTAATCCCCAATCCCGCTGAGTAGTGTATATTGGACAATAGGCTAAAATTGAACATTGGATGCGTTACCCGTAGTTCGGTGATGACAAACCCAATCCAAGCTATCAACGTTGTTAGAAACAAGCCAAGAATTGGTGTCGATACCCAGCCCCACGCCTGCCCCTCGGAAAGGGCGATTAATAGTGCTATTAATCCGATACCGAAGGTCGACATACCCATCCAGTCCGTCTTTGACTTTACAGGAACATCAGTATCTTCAAGAACGAACCAAGCAGCGATCATTCCAATCACCCCAAAGGGCACGGTTACGAAGAATATAGACGGCCATCCATATTGGCCGATTAGTGCTCCACCAACCACTGGCCCTGCGATGGATCCAATGACCCAGGAAGTAGAGTTGATTCCCACTGCCAAACCAAGTTGATGAGGCGGGAATGTCCGCACAATGATTGGTGTAGCTGTAGCTAGAGCTAAGGCAGCGCCAGCTCCTTGAATAAATCTAAAAATTATTAGAGTAGCTCCTGAGTTGGCTATGCCGCATAGTACTGTAGCAATTGTGAAAATCCCAAAGCCCAAAATGAAAATAGGTTTCGTTCCTACCATATCCGCCCACCTTCCTGCAGGGAGCAAAAATATAGTGCTAGTAATAATATAAGACGTAATAATCCATAGTCCTGTTACCATCGTAATGTGTAATCCTTCTACCATACTTGGTAATCCGATAATAACGATAGTGGCATCCACATTAGTAATAAATGAAACTAAGGTCACAACGACCAAAACAATCCACTTTCGTAGCCATACATTTGTCATATAAATCCTCCTCTTATTCTGAGAGTGAACAAAGGGGTTTGCTCACTACATTCCTACAACTTATTGCCTACGCCTAGTTTACAGGAGATTAACTATCATGTAAAATGAACTAAAATGATGTAATCATTCGTTTTTAATGATAGATGATAAGGAGGACTTAACGTGGAGAGCAATGAACTGCGCATTTTCCGAGCAGTTGCCCAGGAAGGCAGCATTACAAAGGCGGCACAAGCTCTAGGTTATGTTCAGTCAAATGTGACTGCTAGGGTACAACAACTGGAAACGGAGTTAAAAACACAACTATTTTATCGTCAGCGAGGCATGGTATTAACTCCAACGGGTGAAAAACTATTATCTTACGCCGAACAAATTCTACACCTACTTGACGAAGCGAAAAAAGCGATAAATGATTCTATTGAACCTAATGGACGCTTATCCATCGGCGCTAACCAAACGGTTTCAACACTCAATCTCCCACAAGTTTTAGCTCAATATCACAAAAAATATCCCAACGTTGATTTGTCACTCACAACAGGTGCAACAGATGAACTTGTGCATAAGGTACTACATTTTCAACTAGACGGTGCATTTGTTAAAGCATCTGTCAAAGACGACAATATTGTAGAAGAGCTTGTATCTGAAGAAACCCTCGTATTAATTACCAGCCCTGAGGACCTTGATATGAAAGCAATCTATTCCAAGCCCTTTCTCATGAGCCCCGTAGGATGTCCCAATCGGGACCAACTTGAAAGTTGGCTTAAGGCAAACGCGATTAACAATCTACGATTTATGGAATTCAATAATCTGGATGCCATTATTGGCGGTGTAATAGCCGGCCTAGGTGCATCTTTCGTCCCTCAATCTGCCATTGAAAAACATGAAAAGCTTGGACTTTTACGATCCTTTTCAATTCCTAAGCAATATAGTTCAGCTAAAACATTCTTGATTCGGCATAAGGCTGCTTTAATGACGAGTGCCCTGGATAAATTTATTGAAATGGTAGAGACAAGCACCCCTTATCACCCCATTATATCCCTTGATTTCTTAAAGATGCAGTAAACTCGCATAGCCGCGCAATCTGTACATTTTTTATCTGCATCACAAAAAGATGGACTGGGTATCAACGGTACCCAGTCCATCTCTTTGTGATTTTCTAAATTCATTTACTGTTATTTTACTTTTGTAAAGAAAGCCGTAACATCCTTGTCACATTTAGCAATTATAATTAGCATTAATTTAAACGAATGGGGGGATCAGCTTATGTTATTAAAACCTAAAAAAAATTAT
>Ga0316613_10001286_pt1 | contig 17343 bp, 12 predicted proteins | sample OWC_soil_day10_C_2_FD_207647 | JGI IMG/M metagenome (GOLD analysis project Ga0316613, IMG submission 207647) | Wetland soil microbial communities from Old Woman Creek delta, Ohio, United States - OWC_soil_day10_CT_b | ecosystem: Environmental > Terrestrial > Soil > Wetlands | place: USA: Ohio...
TGAGACGCCAGGCGCACACCGAAGATCTTGAGCAAGCCGCGCAGCTCGTTCTCCAGATCCACGCACTTGGTGAGAATCGCCTTGCGGCTGGCGAGCAGCGCCCGCACCTGGTGGCTCTCGAGGCTCTTGACGTGAACGGTGCGATACCAACCGCTGCGCAGGATCTGCGCCAGGCCGCGGGCGTCATTGCGATCGGTCTTGTTGCGCATGGCTGCCAAGGTAGCCGCCGTCTGCCGCGCTTCTAGGCAGAGCACCTCGTAACCTGCCTTCTGCAAGCCGTACGTCAGATACTGCGTGAGGGTGCCGGCCTCGAGACCGACCTGCCTGACCTCGGCGCTGAAGCGGCGGAGCGCCGCCACGATGAGATCCACCTCAGCGGGGACCTTGCCTTCGTACTGCACCACACCCGCTTCGTCGACCACGCAGATCGACACGAAACGCAGCGACACATCGATACCGGTGAAGTACTTCATCGCGATCTCTCCTTCGCAGGGTGGGTGTCCTGCGAGTCTATGGAGAGCTCGACCCTACGCAGTGGTCAGTCCGATTACCGATGCTTCGGGTCGCCTTCTGCCGATCCGTCCGCGCGAAAGCGGGCATGCGATGTCGGGAACTTGCAGATTCTCTGGGACCGGCGCTCCGGCCGTTCTCACTGAAGTTGCAAGCTCCCCTCTGACGTAAGAGGGCAGGTCTTGCAAGTATTTTGAGGACCTACAGCACCGTCGGCCACCCACTGACGCGGAGGATCGCACGACATCCGGTGGTCGCTACTTGTCGAGAACGCCGGAGAGTTAGCGACGCGCTATCGAGTACGGGTTCGTGTCGCCCGAGTTCAGTCGCCCTGCAAAGCCTCAGTTGCGCGCATCCCTGGGCTTATCGCCCTTGGCGTAGTCGTTCCTGGCTGCGGCGTAAGCGGGACGCGGCTGATGGGTCATGAAGTCAGCGACATCGATCGCATCCTGATCGGAGAGCGAGCCACCTTGCCCGAGTGGCATGTTGTGCTTGATGAACGCTGCTGCCGTATAGGTTCGTGCCAGGCCAGCTCCGACGTTGAAGGACCCATTGCCCCAGACCGGAGGAAACAGATAGCCGCCAGCCGGATTCCTGGTGCCTTCGCCGTTGGTGCCATGGCAACTCGCGCACTTTTCACCGTAGATCTGCTTGCCCCGGGCGCGATCGGGCTGCAAGGCAGTGTCGACCTTTCCCATGCCACGCCCTTCGACCTCAGTGCTCACGGGAATGCCTCTCGACAGCCACTGCATGTACATCAGGATCGCGTTCATTTCCTTTGAGTCATAGGCCAGCGCCTTGCCGTTCATCGATCGCTGGAAACAGTCGTTCACCCGCTCCTGCAACGAATCGATCGTGCCGCTTCGCTGCCGGTACTCCGGAAATACGCCCCACAGGCCGACATACGGAGATGCTGACGCAGTCGTGCCGGCCCCGATGTGGCAATTGGTGCAGTTGAGTCCGTTGCCGACGTTGTTGGGCAGCAACTTGCGAGTGTCGGTGATCAGCGCCTTACCAAGCTTGATCGCCTCGCCCTCTGGCCCGCTTGGAATGGTGGACTCCGCAGGCACCTTGAAAGGCGCTGGCTCGGCTGCGTGGACGGAGCCAAACGGCGTGACGGACAGCAGCATCAGAATGCGGATCGCGCTCGATCTGAACGACGCGGACATGGTTTGTCCTGGGAAGAATGGCTTCAGTCCGGGAGCGTCAGCGAAGGTGATCTATACGCCGAGCACTGACGCCAGTTGTGGTGCGCGTCGATGCCATTGCGTCAACTGCTGGAACGCGATTCCCGCGCGTAGCAGCGTCGCTTCGGTTCGCGCTCTACCCAGCAGCTGCACGCCAACGGGCAGGCCGTCGGAGGAAAAGCCCGCCGGCAAAGACAGCGCACACGCGTCCAGGTAGTTGCCCGCGCGCGTGAAGCTCGCCAGGGGAGTCACGCTCTCGTCCACGGCATCGACCGGGCACGCTGGCATCGGCACTGTCGGCGTCAGCAGCGCGTCGCAGTTCTGCATCCAGTCGATCCATTGCGCACACGCCGCGCGCCGGTGGGCCAGGGTGTCGATGTAGTCCGCCGCGCCGACTGCCTTGCCGCCCAGCACGCGCCGCCGAACAGCCGCGCCGATCGGCAGCTGCTCGTCCTCGATGTAGGCACGGTGCACCGCATACGCCTCGGCGGCGGTTAAGTGGCCGTTGCGACGCATCAGGTCGCCGAAGACAAAGGGAAAGTGACGCTCGATGACTGTGGCGCCAAGCTCACGCAACACGCGCTGCGCATCGTCGATGGCGGACGCCACATCACGCTCGACCGCGATCGGGTACTGCTCGGGCGACAGAACCGTGACACGCATGCCGGCGAGCGACACACCGCCGCAGGCCGCGCAGCTCGCGAACTGTCGAGCAGCATCTGACTCCGGGCCGAGCATCGCCGCGCACAGCAGTGCGGCATCTTCCGCGCTGCGCGTCATCGGCCCGATCGTGTCGAGCGTCTGGGACAGTGGAAACGCGCCCTCGGTGCTGATCAGGCCGCCGCTGGTCTTCAGGCCCGTGATGCCGTTCAATGCCGCCGGGATGCGCACCGACCCGCCGGTGTCGGACCCGATCGCCGCCGGAGCGAGTCCCGCCGCCACCGCAACTCCGGAGCCGCTGGATGAACCGCCCGGCACGCGATGCGTGTCGAGGTCCCACGGGTTCCAGGGCGTGCCGAGGTGCGGATTGGGCCCCCAGGTGCCGAACGCGAATTCGACCATCTGCGTCTTGCCGAGCGGCACCAGGCCCGCCGCGAGCAGGTTGCAAACAACGGCGGCCGTCCTCGTGCTGCGACGCTCCTTCCACAGCGCCGAGCCCACGCCGGTCGGGCAGCCTTCGATCTCCAGCAGGTCTTTCAGTGCGATCGGGAGGCCGTCGAGCCGACCCAGCGTCACACCGCTGGCGCGCCGCTCGTCCGCTGCACGCGCGTGGCGGCGCGTGAGTTCCTCGTCGACGTGCACGAACGCGTTGAGCTTTGCATTGGCGCGCCGGATCCGCTCGAGATACAACTCGGCCAGCCGCTGAGCAGTGATCGTGCCGCGCGCAAGGGCTGCGGACAGCTCGGTCAGAGTGGCGAAGGGATCGATCGGCATGCGCCAGAGCAGTGTGTCAGGCGTAAGTGGCGCCCGGATCGAGCGGATAGATCGGCCGCCGCACGCGCTCAAACCGGAATAGACCGTAGTCGGAACTCGCCACGCCACGGCTGTCGCACTCGACCAGACCGGCGGCTATGGGTACAAAACTTGGTCGGCAGTACATCCGCGACTTCAGGATCAGATAATCGAAGCGCGTCGGGTCGACGCCCGCGCTGTTGAATACGCCGAGGTCGAGTGGCTCCATCGGACGTTCGGTCACTACCACCGTGAAAGCATCCGTCTCCAGCACGGCCGTGCGTCCCATGGCCCAGGTCTCGCCGGTGTAGATCGGCCCGGTGATGCGGAAGCGCCCGTCCGTCAGCGCGCGGACTCGCGCACGCACACGCAGCCGCGTGCGCGGATCGGTGCCGAGGCCCAGCGGCCGCACGTTGCCGAGCTCGATGTCCAATGTCGCGCCGAGGCCCGCCTCGGTTGCGGCCGCCACCGCGGCCGGATCGCACAGGGGGCCGACGCCGATACTTGAAAGCCCCTGCCGCAGGCACTCCTCCAGCACGTCGGTGGTGTCGCAGGTCCCGCCCGACATGACGTTGTCGCCGTGGTCAAGCAGCAGCACCGGCCGTCTGCCAGCCTGCGCCTGCAGCGTTCGCGCCTGCGCCACGCTGTCGGCGAGCGGGACGCTGGTGTAGACAAAGCCATCGCGCTCGCGCCAGATGGCCCGCGCGAGATCATCTGCGGCCCGTTGTGCCTCGTCTTGCGAGCGGCCGACGGTCACCACGCTGACGCCTGCATCATGGAAGTCGGCAAGCGAGAACCCGGCGAACACCGTGGCGGCCAGCAGGCCGTCGCGCTCGAATTGCCGCGCACTATCGACAGCGCGCTGCATCGCGCCTTCACCGGTCGCGCTGCGCAGCGTGTGCGACAGCAGCGGCGGCTGGGCCCACGTCACGTGGGGACGTGGCCCGCCGTCGAGCCATTCAAACAGCAGGCGGGCCGCGTGGACGCCCGTCTCGTACATGTCGATGTGCGGGTAGGTCTTGAAGCCCACGATCACGTCCGCCGCATCGATCATCGGCTGGGTGATGTTGCCGTGCAGATCGAGCGCGACCGCCAGCGGCGTGTCCGGAGCGACCGCGCGAATGCGGCGCAGCAGCTCGCCTTCACCGTCGTCGAAGCGCTCGGTGACCATCGCACCGTGCAGATCGAGGAGGATCGCGTCGCAGCCAGCCTGGATGGTCCCGACGATCGCGTCGGCGAGATGCTCATACGCGGCGGCGTCGACGCGCCCGCTCGGATTCGCGGTCGCGTTGACGGCCACCGACATTGTCGCGCCGCGTGTCTCGGCCGCGTCGATGAAGGCACCGAGCGCGGTCCGGCTGCCGCGGGCCTGCGCATGGGCCGCGGCGCCGAACGTGGGTCCATCCGGACCGAAGGACGCCAGTGGGGTGGGCACCGGCGAGAACGTGTTGGTCTCGTGGTTCATGCGCGCGGCGACGATCTTCAGCGGCATGGCTTCCCTCAGTGCACGCGCCGGATGACCTGGCCGGTGCGCGCGCCGGTACTGCGGCCCTGGTGCCAGGCCAGCGTGCCGTTCACGTACACCGATTCGATGCCGGTAGCGGGCGTCTTCGGGTGCTCAAAGGTGGCGGCGTCGGTGATGCGTTCCGGGTCGAACACGACGAGATCGGCGCGCATGCCGGGCGCGACGCGGCCACGCCCGGCAAGGCGAAACCGATCGGCCGGCAGTCCGGTCATCTTGTGCACGGCCTGCTCTAGCGAGAACAGGCGGCGCCGGCGCGCGTAGTGGCCGAGCACGCGCGGAAAAGCGCCCCACAGGCGCGGGTGCGGAAACTCGTCGTGCGGCAGGCCATCGGAGCCGACCATCGTCTCGGGGTAGGCGAGGATGCGCTCGACGTCGGCCTCGTCCATCGAGAAGTAGATCGCGCCGGCCGGCTGCAGCGCATCGATCAGCGCATCTACCGACAGGCCCTCGGCCGCCGCCAGCTCGTCGAGAGTGCGTCCGGCCGCGTCCGGCCGGGCCTTCGACCACGCGATCAGCACCCGCTGCGCCTGCGCCGCCGCGTCCTTGCGCATCACCGTCGATGCCGCGGTGTACGGATAGCAGTCCAGGCAGACGTCCTGCGTGCGCCGGGCGGCATCGAGCAGCGCGAGCGTCTCGCGCGAGCGCCCGAAGTTGGCGCGCCCGAGCACCTTGTGGTGGGAAAGCACCTGCCGCACGCCGAGCGCGCTGGCGATCTCCATTGCCTCGGTCATCGATTCGAGCACGCGCTCGCCTTCGTCGCGGATGTGGGAAGCGATCAGGGCCGAGGTGCTGCGCAGCGGCTCGCACACGCGGCGGATCTCATCAGCGGTGGCGGCGCTCGCCGGCGCGTAATACGTCCCGGTGGACACACCGAGTGCGCCGGCGGCAAGCGCCTCGGCGACCTGGGTCCGCATCGCGGCGATCTCGGCGTCCGCGGCCGGCCGGTCGAGTGAACTCATCGCGGTTACGCGCAGCGTGGTGTGGCCCACCAGCGCGGCGCAGTTGATGGCCGGGGGCTGGGCCTCAAGCGCCGCCAGGTAGCCGGCGAACGAGTCGAAGCGCTGCGACGGCAGCGCTCCCGCCTCGGCCGCAACGAGGTTCAACGGTGGCACCGCCATTTTGTCGCCGAGCGGCGCCAGGCTGATGCCGCAGTTGCCGGTCACGACCGTGGTGACGCCCTGGCTGAGCTTCGGAGTCATCGACGGATCGGAGAGCAGCAGGCGGTCGTCGTGCGTGTGCACGTCGATGAAGCCGGGCGCGAGCACGAGGCCGTCGAGGTCGACCACCTCGCCTGTTCCGCCCGGTGGCGCAGTGCCGACAGCGGTGATCAGGCCGTCCCGCACGGCGACGTCGGCACGACGCGGGAGCGCGCCGGTCCCGTCGACGACGAGGCCGCCGCGTAGAAGTACGGTTGTGGACATGTTCCCCTTGTTATCGGCTGCGTGTAGTCTGTCCCTTCGCTTCAAGCTCGGCAAATCGGCATAGCCGCGCTGCACGAAGACGGGGCGCCGGTGCACCTTGTGGGTGGCGCGAGGCAGAACGATTCCACGAGAATCGCTTGCCGCCCAGCTCGTGGTCAGCGTGCAGCGTTCTGGAATGCTTCTTGCGTTAAAGCCGTCCCGTTGCGCAGAATGCGCGACGGGACGTTCGATTTTCGATTCTGCAGACGAGGAGAGGGATCTGATGAGGAAGGTATTCACTGGTTGGCGGCGTCCGGGTACGACCCTGGCGCTCGGTCTGGCCCTAACGGCGAGCGTGGTCTTCACCGGGCCCGCGGCGGCCCAGGGCAAGGTGTTGAAGTTCGTGCCCGAGGCGGACCTGCGGATCCTCGATCCGATCACCACCACCGCCTACATCACGCGCAACCATGGTTACATGGTCTACGACGTGCTGTTCGCCACCGATGCGAAGTTCCAGGTCCAGCCGCAGATGGTCGGCAAGTGGGAGGTCAGCAAGGACAACCTGACCTACACGTTCACGCTGCGCGACGGTCTGAAGTTCCACGACGGCCAGCCGGTGAAGTCGGCCGACTGCATCGCTTCCGTTGAGCGCTGGGCCAAGCGCGACGTGTTCGGCCAGCGGCTCGCGGAGATGACCGAGTCGTGGACGGCGGTGGACGACAAGACCTTCCGCCTGAAGCTCAAGAAGCCGTTCCCGTACGTTCTCGAGGCACTCGGCAAGCCGTCGTCGAACGTGCCGTTCATCATGCCCGAGCGCATCGCCAAGACGGATGCCAACACGGCGATCACGGACCCGACCGGCTCCGGCCCTTTCAAGATGGTCAAGGAGCAGTGGGTCCCGGGCAACAAGGTCGTGTACGTGAAGAACACCGACTACGTGCCGCGCAAGGAAGCGCCGTCGTGGGGCGCGGGCGGCAAGGTGGTCAAGGTCGATCGCGTCGAGTGGATCTACATTCCCGACGCTGCAACCGCCGCCGCCGCGCTGAACAGCGGCGAGGTCGACTGGTGGCAGCAGGTCCCGACCGACCTGATCCCGGTCCTGGCAAAGAATAAGGACGTCAAGGTCGAGAGCGTCGATCCGCTCGGCTCGATCGGCCTGTTGCGCTTCAATCATCTGCAGCCGCCATTTAACAACGTGAAGCTGCGCCAGGCGGTGCTGGCCGTGGTCAACCAGAACGACTACGCGATAGCGATCGCCGGCGATGCCAAGAACGGCAAGCCCTGCCCGTCGTACTTCACCTGCGGCACACCGATGGCGAACACCGCCGGCTCGGAAGCCCTGACCGGCAAGCGCGACTTCGACCGCGCCAAGGCGCTCGTCAAGGAGTCCGGCTACAAGGGCGAGAAGATCATCCTGATGTCCGCCACCGACCAGCCGATCGTGCATTCGCAGGCGCTCGTGACCCAGGACATCCTGAAGAAGCTCGGACTGAACGTTGAACTTGCGGCCAGCGACTGGGGCACGCTGATCACGCGGCGCGGCTCGAAGGAGCCGGTGGAAAAGGGCGGCTGGAGCGTGTTCCACACCTGGTTCGTTGGTCCTGACATCACGACGCCGGCGCTGAATTCGCCGCTGCGCGGCGCGGGCGAGAAGTCGTGGTTCGGCTGGCCGACCGATTCGAAGCTGGAAGAACTTCGCGATGCGTGGTTCAACGCACCGACGCAGGCCGACCAGAAGAAGATTGCCGAAGAGATGCAGAAGCGCGCCTTCGAGACCGTGCCGTATATCCCGACCGCGCAATTCATCATCCCGACTGCGTACCGCACCAATCTGTCGGGCGTCATCATTTCGCCGGTGACCTTCATCTGGAACGTGGAGAAGAAGTAGCGGCTGCCAAACGTCGCCCCGGCGCAGGCCGGAGCGAATTCATTGTTGCCGTGATACGGTCCCGGCATTCGCCGGGACCACTGCGCGTCTCGCTTCCCCGATGCTCCGCTACACCATCAACCGCCTGCTCGCGACGATTCCCGTGATGGGATTCGTGGCGCTCTTCGTCTTCTCGCTGCTCTACATCAGTCCCGGCGACCCGGCGGCGGTGATCGCGGGCGACATCGCCACCGAGCAGGACATCGCGGCGATCCGCGCGCAGCTGGGACTGGACCAACCTTATCTGGTGCGCTTCGGCGGTTGGCTGGCCGACCTGGCGCGGGGCGATCTCGGCACGTCGATCTTCACCAGGCTGCCGGTGGCGACGCTGATCGGTCAGCGGATCGAACCGACACTGGCATTGACGCTGTGCACGCTGATCGTCGCGGTGGGGCTTGCGGTGCCGCTCGGTGTGCTGGCCGCCGCGCGCGCGGGCGGCTGGATCGACCGTTTCGTGATGGCGCTGTCGGTGCTCGGCTTTTCGGTGCCGGTGTTCGTGATCGCCTACGGGCTCATCTTCTTTTTCTCGGTCTGGCTCGAGTGGCTGCCGGTGCAGGGATACACCAGCCTGTCCGAGGGATTCGTGCCGTTCATCCGGCACATGATCCTGCCGAGCGTGGCGCTAGGCTTGGTCTACATGGCACTGATCGCGCGCATCACGCGCGCGACGATGCTGGATGTGCTGGCCCAGGACTACGTGCGCACGGCCACTGCCAAGGGCCTGGCGCCCGGCACGGTGCTGATCCGGCATGCGCTGAAAAACGCGGCCGTGCCGATCGTCACCGTCATCGGCATCGGCGTGGCGCTGCTGATCGGCGGTGTCGTCGTCACCGAGACGGTGTTCGCCATTCCCGGACTCGGACGGCTGACGGTGGACGCGATCCTGCGTCGCGATTACCCGATCATCCAGGGCGTGACGCTGCTGTTCTCGGCGGTCTACGTCATCGTCAACCTGCTGGTCGACCTGAGTTACTCGCTCTTCGATCCGAGGATTCGGTACTGAGATGGCGGCCGTCGCACAGGCAGCAGCGCTGCCGAGGTCGGACTCACCGACGGTACGCAAGTTCAAGGATGCGCTGCGCCGGCATCCGACGGCGATCGCCGGTGCGATCGTTCTGCTGCTGATGGTGCTGGTCGCGATTTTCGCGCCCTGGCTCGGAACGATTGATCCGCAGGCGCTGTCGCCGATCCGTCGCCTGAAGCCGATCGGCGGGGAATTCTGGTTCGGCACCGACATGCTGGGTCGCGATGTCTACAGCCGCGTGATCTACGGCAGCCGCGTGTCGCTGACCGTCGGCTTGTCCGTGGCACTGCTGGCGACCTCGGTGGGACTCGCGATCGGGCTCGTTACCGGCTACATGCGCCGGCTCGACGCGGTGATGATGCGCGTGATGGACGGGCTGATGTCGATTCCGTCGGTGCTGCTGGCTATCGCGCTGATCTCATTGACCAGGGCGAGCCTCGAGAATGTGGTCATGGCGATCGCGATCACGGAAGTGCCACGCGTGGTGCGGCTGGTGCGTTCGCTGGTGCTGACGTTGCGCGAGCAGCCGTACGTCGAGGCGGCGATAGCGTCCGGCACCCGGCTGCCCGCGATCCTGCTGCGACACATCCTGCCGAATACGATGGCGCCCCTGCTGGTGCAGGCGACCTATATCTGCGCTTCGGCGATGATCACCGAAGCCATCCTGTCGTTCATCGGCGCAGGCACGCCACCGAACATCCCGAGCTGGGGCAACATCATGGCCGAGGCCCGGAGCCTGATCCAGGTCGCACCGACCATTCTGCTGTTCCCGGGCCTCTTCCTGTCGCTGACTGTTCTTTCCGTCAATCTCCTCGGCGATGGCATGCGGGACGCACTCGACCCGCGACTGGCGCGGCGCATATGACGTCGATGAGTTTCATCGCACTTCATCGAGGGGGCTGCCGGGGCCCCGGCAGAGCCGGGGGGCTTCACATGGCCCGTTGGGCGGCGCGAAGCGCCCGCCCCCTCGTGCTCCCCCAGCCATGAGTGAAGGTACTGACGTGGCTTCACCCCAACCCCTGCTGCGCGTCGAGAACCTGAAGACGCACTTCCACACGCGCGACGGCGTCGTGCGCGCGGTCGATGGCGTTAGCTTCGACGTGATGCCGGGCGAGACGCTGGCGGTGGTCGGCGAATCCGGTTGTGGCAAGAGCGTGACAGCGATGTCGATCCTGCGCCTGCTGCCGATGCCGCCGGCGCGCATCGCCGACGGCCGCATCGAGTTCGATGGTCGCAACCTGCTCGACCTGACCGAGCCCGCGATGCGCAAGGTGCGCGGCAACGCGATCTCGATGATCTTCCAGGAACCGATGACCTCGCTCAATCCGGTGCTGACCGTCGGCCGGCAGATCGCCGAGGCGCTGGTGCTGCATCGGGGCCTGACCGAGAAGGAGGCCATGGCGCGTGCGGTCGAGATGCTGAGCAAGGTGCACATCCCGGAAGCGGAACGACGCATCGGGCAGTACCCGCACGAGCTCTCGGGCGGCATGCGCCAGCGAGTGATGATCGCGATGGCGCTAGCGTGCGGACCGCGGCTGCTGATCGCCGACGAACCGACGACCGCGCTCGACGTCACGATTCAGGCGCAGATCCTCGAACTGATGCGCGAGCTGCGCGACGACACCGGCGCGTCAATCATCCTGATCACGCACGACCTTGGCGTGGTGGCCGAGATCGCGCATCGCGTGGTCGTGATGTACGCCGGCCGCAAGGTCGAGGAAGCGCCGATCGAGGAACTGTTCGCAGCCCCGCGCCATCCGTACACGCGCGGGCTGCTCGGTTCGATGCCGCACCTGGGCGACTCGGTCAACGAGACCGGAAAGCGGCTTGTCGAAATTCCCGGCATGGTGCCGTCGCTGAAGGACCCCGCGCCTGGCTGCCTGTTTGCGCCGCGTTGCCCCAACGCCGGCGAGCGCTGCACTACCGAAGTGCCGACGCTCGAACTGCACACGGAGCGTCACTGGGCTGCGTGCTGGCATCCGGTGGCCGCGCCGCGGTCCGCACGCACCGCAGAGGTGAGCGTATGAACGGCCCTCTCGCGCCGGGCGGCGAAGTGCTGCTCGAAGTGCGCGATCTGACCAAGCACTTTCCGACCAGGGTCGGACTGTTCGGCGGGATCGGCGCCAAGGTGCACGCGGTGGACGGCGTCAGCTTCTCGATCGCCAGCGGCGAGACGCTGGGACTGGTCGGCGAATCGGGCTGCGGCAAGTCGACCACCGGCAAGCTGATCCTGCGCCTGCAGGAACCGACCTCCGGCGAAATCCTCTGGCGCGGCCGGCACATCGAGAAGCTCTCGGCCTCCGAGATGCGTCCGGTGCGGCGCGAACTGCAGGCGGTGTTCCAGGACCCGTATTCGTCGCTCAATCCGCGCATCCGCGCTGCCGACATCGTGGCCGAGCCGCTGCGCAATTTCGAGGACATGTCGGCGGCTGTTGGGCGCGAACGCGTGGCTCAACTGTTCGAGCGCGTCGGACTGCGGCCCGACCAGATGGTCAAGTACCCGTTCGAGTTCTCAGGCGGCCAGCGGCAGCGGCTCGGCATCGCGCGGGCGCTGTCAGTGCAACCGAAACTGATCGTCTGCGACGAGCCGGTCTCCGCGCTCGACGTGTCGGTGCAGGCGCAGGTGATCAACCTGCTGATGGACCTGCAGCGGGAGTTCCACCTGTCGTATCTGTTCGTCGCGCACGACCTTGCCGTCGTCGAGCACATCAGCCACCGGGTCGCGGTGATGTACCTCGGCAAGATCGTCGAGATCGCGCCCAAGAAGGCGATCTTCACGCGCCCGCAGCACCCCTATACCGAGGCGCTGCTCGAGGCGGTCCCCGTGCCGGACCCGACGCGCCGCAAGCAGCGTCGCGTGCTGACCGGCGACGTGCCCAGCCCGATCAATCCGCCGTCCGGTTGCCGCTTCCACACACGCTGCCCCTATGTCGAGGAGCGCTGCAAGGTCGTGGAGCCGCCTCTGCAGCAGGTCGCGAGCGGGCAGTGGGTCGCCTGCCACCTGCGGCAGCCCGTGCCGACACGCGAGCAGGTGGTGGCATGAAGCACGAAGCGCGCGCCATTCGCAATCCGTCCGCCGCGCCGGCGGCCGAACACTATGGCGCCGCGCGCTCCGCCGTGCTGAGCCACTCGGGGTTCAGCGCCGCGCTGGCGGAGATATCAAGCTGGCCGGGCTACGCACCCACTCCGCTGGTCGCGCTGCCTGCGCTGGCACGCTCGCTGGGCGTCGGCGGGATCCAGTACAAGGACGAGCGCGGCCGCTTCGGCCTGCGCAGCTTCAAGGCGCTCGGCGGCGCCTATGCGGTCGCGAACGTTCTGCGCAGGAAGGTGGCCGTGGCCACCGGAAGGGACGACATCGGTTCGCGCGCGCTGCTGTCCGGCGACTTCGGGGACATCATCGGCGGCGCGACGGTCACGTGCGCGACCGACGGCAATCATGGCCGCTCGGTCGCGTGGGGCGCGCAACTCTTCGGTTGTCGTTGCGTCATCTTTGTCCATGAGCACGTCAGCCAGGGACGGCGCGACGCGATTGCGCACTACGGTGCCGAGGTGCGCGAGGTCAAGGGCAACTACGACGACGCCGTGCGACACGCTGCGGCCACGGCGGCCGCCAACGACTGGACCGTCGTGTCGGACACCTCCTATCCTGACTATCGCGACATTCCGCTCGACGTGATGCACGGCTATGGCGTGATGGCGGCGGAGATCGCCGAAGAGTTCGGCGACGAGCCGCCGACACACGTGTTCGCGCAGGCCGGCGTGGGCGCGCTGGCAGCGGCGATCTGCGCCAGTTTCTGGCTGCGCTGGGGTGCGCGGCGACCGTCGTTCATCGTGGTGGAGCCCACCCGCGCCGACTGCGTGTACCAGAGCCTTGCTGCCGGCCACCCGGTCGTCGTCGGCGGCTCGCTCGACACGGTGATGGCCGGCCTCGCCTGCGGCGAAGTGTCGGAACTCGCGTGGGAGATTCTGCACGGCGGTGCCAACGCGGCAGTCGCCGTCGCCGACGCCTATGCGCTCGACGCGATGCGCACCCTCGCATTCCCGGCCACTGGCGAGCCGGCCATCGTCGCCGGAGAAACTGGCGGCACGGGGCTGGCTGCGCTGCTGGCCGCGCGTGACTATCCTGACATCCGGGCCACGCTGCAGCTCGACGGAGGTTCGAGAGTGCTGCTGCTGGGCAGCGAAGGCGATACCGACGCGCGGATCTACCTTGAGGTGGTCGGGCGCACGGCCGAGGAGGTGCTCAATGAAAGCTGAACAGTTGCGTATCAATCCCAAGCGGCTGATGGAGCGCCTGGATGCCCTTGCCGCAATCGGCGCGACCGCGGACGGCAGCTGCTGCCGGCTCGCGCTGACCGACGAGGACAAAGCCGGCCGCGACCTGGTGGTCGGCTGGATGCGTGAGCTCGGGCTCGAAGTGCGCATCGACCCGATCGGAAACATCTTCGGGTTGCGCCGCGGCGAGGAGAGCATCGAGTCCTGCGCCCCGGTCATGACGGGTTCGCACATCGACACCGTGCGCACCGGCGGTCGCTACGACGGCAACCTTGGCGTGCTCGGCGGTCTCGAGGTCGTCCAGACACTGAACGATGCCGGGCTCACGACGCGTAGGCCGGTTGTCGTCGGCGCTTTCACCGACGAGGAGGGTGCGCGCTTCCACCCGGACATGGCGGGATCGCTCGCCTACGTCGGCGGGATCCCGCTGGAGGAGCTGTACGCCACGCGCGGCATCGACGGCAAGGTGTTCAAGGACGAACTGGAGCGTATCGGCTACCTTGGCGATGCGCCGGTGCCACTGTATCGGCCGCACGCGTACGTTGAGCTTCACATCGAGCAGGGCCCGGTGCTCGACCTCGAGGGCATCACCATCGGCGCCGTCGAGGACCTGCAGGGCATTTCGTGGACCGAGGTGCTGATCACCGGCCAGTCGAACCACGCGGGTACGACGCCGATGCGACTGCGGCACGACGCCGGTTACTGTGCCGCCGCGATCGGAACGTTCGTGCGCCAACTGGTGAAGGAACTCGGTGGCAACCAGGTCGGCACCGTCGGGTCGATCACCCTGCACCCGAACCTGACCAACGTCATCGCGGCGCGCGCGCGCGTGACAGTGGATCTGCGCAACACCGACGACGCGGTGCTGGTCGAGTCCGAGCGCCGGCTGGCGGCGTTCCTGCAGCAGCTCGAGCGCGACGAAGGCGTGAAGATCGAAACGCATTCGCTGGCGCGCTTTGCCCCGGTGCTCTTCGACAAGGGAATCGCCGCGCGAATTGCACGCACCGCGCAACGACTCGGGCACTCGTGCCGGCCAATGACCTCGGGCGCCGGCCACGACGCGCAGATGCTCGCGCGCATCTGCCCGACGGCGATGATCTTTGTGCCGTCGGTCCGGGGCATCAGCCACAACCCGGCCGAGCACACGGCGCCGGAGCACCTGGCCGCGGGCGCCGACGTGCTGCTGCACACACTGCTCGAGCTCACGGCCTGAGCGCGGCCACCAACATGACCCGCATCGTCACCGTCGGCGCCGCCCAGCTCGGCCCCATCGCGCGCAGCGACACGCGGGCGCAGGTGGTCGAGCGGATGCTCGTGCTGATGCGCGCTGCGCGGGGCCACGGCTGCGATCTCGTCGTATTCCCGGAGCTGGCGCTGACCACGTTCTTCCCGCGCTGGTACTTCGAACAGCAGTCGGAGGTCGACGCGTTCTTCGAACGCTCAATGCCTGCGCCGGAAACGCAGCCCTTGTTCGATGCCGCGCGCGAATTGCGCCTCGGCTTTTACCTTGGCTACGCCGAGCTGGCCGAGGAGGGCGGCCGCACGCGCCGCTTCAACACCTCGGTCCTGGTCGACAAGCAGGGCCGCGTCATCTCCAAATACCGCAAGATTCACCTGCCGGGGCACGCCGAGCATGAACCGTGGCGCAGCTTCCAGCATCTGGAGAAGCGCTACTTCGAGGTCGGCAATCTGAGCTGGCCGGTGGTGCGATGGGCTTTCGGCGACACGACCAGCGGGCTCTTCGGCATGGCGATCTGCAACGACCGCAGATGGCCGGAAACCTACCGCGTGATGGGACTGCAGGGCGTGGAGATGGTGGTCCTGGGTTACAACACGCCGGTGCACAACCCGCCCGCTCCGGAGCACGACGCGTTGTCGCACTTCCACAATGAGCTCGTCATGCAGTCGGGCGCCTACCAGAACGGAACCTGGGTCGTCGGGGTGGCCAAGGCGGGCAACGAAGAGAGCGTGGAGCAGATCGGCAACTCGATCATCGTCGCACCGAGCGGGGAGATCGTCGCGGCCTGCACGACGACGGGTGACGAACTGGCGATCGCGCGGTGCGATCTGGACCTGTGTAATTCGTACAAGACCACGACGTTCAACTTCGCTCGGCATCGCGAACCCGACCAGTACCGCCTGATCGTCGAGCGCAAGGGCGCCGTCGCGCCGGACTGAAGCGGACGACAGCGCGCGCCGATGGCGGCAGCATTCCGGGAGCGCGACCACGTGCCGCCGACTGCAGCCGGCGGCACGCGCGTCCTCACTTGATGGGCGGCGGCTCCTTGCGCTCGCGCCCGAAGAGGACGTAGTAGGGGTCGAAGCGGTGCCCGGCGCCGGTACTGGTATCGATGGTCACATAACCGAAGCCGGCGAACATCTGCGACTCCGGCGCCGCCCGGCGGATGGTCACGTAGTCGCCCCAGCGCGTATGGGTCCAGGTGCTGCCGTCGCGGTACCACACGACGTAGTCGCCCATGAAGCCGACCGCGCTGTTGGCGTGCGGGCTGCTGGCACTGCCGTCGCGACCGCCCCAGCCGAGGGCGATGCCGACCTCGTTGTCGGAGTTGGTGGCAAGGCTGGGATAGCCGAAAGCGAGGTCCGGATTCCAGACCTGCATCTGCTCGATCACCGTCCAGCCGGCTATGTTGACCTTGACGATCTGGACATGCGGATGCGGGAAGTTGAATCCGCCCGAACCGCCGTCACCGTTGCTGGCGGTCCAGCCGAGCCACAGTTCGTTCAGGCGCCGGGTGATCCCGATCACGGCGTTGTTCGGAAAGCCCCAGCCGAACCAGTTGTTGCCGTTCGGTCCGATTGAGCTGAGCGCGCCGTTGGGCCAGTTGCGAACCTCGATGTCGCGCCAGAAATAGGTGTTCGAGTCGTTGCGCCAACTGAAGACGCGCAGCGTGCTGTTGTCGACATGGCCCGCCCAGAACACCTCGTTACCGGTGTTCTGCGACGCGCCGCTGCCCCAGGCGACAGCGCTGTCGGCAGGGGTCGTGAAGCGGAAGTTGATCGTGCCCGCCGCCGCGATCTCGGCAAGGTTGAATCGCACCACGACAAGGCCGTTGTCGGCGATCCCGTCGGCGGTCGTGTCGAGGACATCGAAGGTGAAATAGACCTCGCCATCGCCTAGCGACATCGACGGATAGTCCATCCAGTCGGTGCCGATGCCGAAGCTGGCCGAGGTCAGGTCCCAGTAGGTCCAGGCGGTGCAGTTGCTGTCTATGACGTCCTGCGGGCTCGCCATCGCCAGGCGGTAGGCGTTCGCGCCGGTGCCGCCCGACTGGTATTGCAGCAGCCACAGGAAGCGGTCGATCTGCGGCGCGTATTGCAGCACCTGGTCGCAGCAGAAGCCGCCGGCAAGGGTGTTCGGGAAAATTGTCGTCGGGTCCAGCGTCGTAAACGTCGCGCCGCTGTCGGTCGAGTAGTCGATGTACCAGTTGCCACTCAGAAGCACGACCGTGCCGCCCTTGGCGCCGCTGATGTCGGCGGCGTTGGCGCTGGCATTCGCGACCGAGGAGTCATCGGTCCAGACCCTGAAATCGAGGCCGGAGCCGCCCGGGCCGCCCGATCCAGCCTTGCGCAGATCCGAGCCTTCGCTGCGGCGCAGGACGCCCCGGAACGGACCGGTCGGCACTTTACGCTGCGGGCGCGTGTTCGGCTGGCGGGCCGGATTGTCTTCGCGCCGCACTGGCGGGTAGGGCGCGTCCTTGACTCGCCTTGGCGGGACCTTCCCGGGCTTCGACTCGCCCGAGCCGTGCTCCAGCCGGTAACCGTCGGGGCAGGGAACATGCTTGCAGGGCGGCGGCCCGCCCTGACACTCGCCGAGATCGAGGCAGCGGTCGAAGCCGTACTTGCAGTCGAGAAGCTGGGCGAGGCCGGGATTTCCCGCGCGCGCCACCTCCACCTGGTACGCCAGCAGCTTCAGCAGGCAGCCCTGCAGTGCCGTCTGGCGGTGCAACTCGTTCTGGGAGTCGCAGGTGTGGCGCGCGACCTGCTCCAGCTGGCAATTCGCGCGCTTCATCTCGGCCAGAACT
>Ga0316613_10001287_pt1 | contig 17333 bp, 13 predicted proteins | sample OWC_soil_day10_C_2_FD_207647 | JGI IMG/M metagenome (GOLD analysis project Ga0316613, IMG submission 207647) | Wetland soil microbial communities from Old Woman Creek delta, Ohio, United States - OWC_soil_day10_CT_b | ecosystem: Environmental > Terrestrial > Soil > Wetlands | place: USA: Ohio...
GGCATTACCCTGCTTCATCAGTACTATACAGTAATCTGACTCCCTGCCGTATTCGACTTCCTAACTTTCTTATCGCTTGTTAGCCTTACTTTCTCTGCGTAAAGAACGAGCAGGGTCTCCCAAGTTGATGCATCATAACCGTGTATAACATGCCGTGGTCTTTGACCCCGAAGAGGCCGATATATTCTCGCATAACGAATATATCAATATTGCTTTCTGCTCGGAGTACCGCATCAGCCCTCTTAATTGGGATTTCGTGGCTCATTCCCTTCAGCTTCCGCTTACGGCCTGCTATCTTGCTGTCTACGCTTAACCGCATGAGTTACCCCATACCGTCCAAGACTCGCTATGAATGGTTTGCTAAACCTTATTCAGCGGGGTTTCCACCCGCTATATGATGCACCCTTTGCTTGGCGCACACCCCGTCCCCCTGACACGTCCTAATCGTTTTGGATCCGTGTATTCGCGAATTGTTGGATATTAAACAAAATAAAATTATAATGCAATCATCTGTGCTGGCAAACTATATACTAAGAAAGTATAATTATTCGGAAAAGATTGTTAACATTTTGATCAAAATAATGAAAAATTCTGATTGTCGAAATTTAAAATCGTGCAATAATAATATTTTAAAATCATTAGTTTCTTTTTCGAATATTCGTATTGTTTTAAAGAATAAGGGAAAAGATTTAGCCAATCATATAGTAAAATATTATGAAAATATTAAAAATCTTACGTTTAATAAGGAGAATCCATTTTTTTGGCTACAATATGCAATTGCTAGGTTAGAATTAGAACATTTTACCGAATCTGATATTTATTTTAAAAATGCTTATGCATATGCTCATAAACTTAATCATTTCGATACATACCAAATTGACACCCATTTTGCTAGATTTTTACTTGAAAAACAACTCAAACATGGTAACGAAGAGGAAGCCTATGAAACATTTTTAGAAGCTCATCGTTTATTGGCAAACAATAGAAACAAACCCGAAAACTTTCATTATCCTCTTCGACAAACTAAATATTATTATGATATCTATAACAAGTATTTTTCTATTTTTAATGATTCACAGAAAGCAATTTTCTTATGGTGTTGTCATGAAGTATTAGCAAAAATAAAAAATTATAATGATTCAATTTTGAGACTAAAAAGACGAAAACATCCCGATGTTAATTACTCCGAAAAAATGATTAAAAAAATTATATTTGAAATTAATAAATCACTAAATTTACAATATATAAGTTCTTAATTAAGGGGGGTGTCAGGGGGACGGGATTAATGACATTTCCCCGCCACAATTTTCCCACTCCACAATCTTTTTCTTTCAGTTTAGCATAAAAGAAGAAGGAAACAGAACCAACCGTCCCGTCGTATCCATGGGGCTACGCTATTGCAGGATATGTAAAAAACATAAAATGAATTACATTCAAACTAAAATGTGCTACTATACTAGCCTCAATTTGATTGGTTTTTTGATAAATCCATCCGTATCCAATTCCAGCAATAGTACCCCATATACTGTAAGCTATTCCTCCAGTGTAGTGGGCAAATCCAAAAAACAAAGACGCAATAATGACTGCAAGCAGATCCCCACGTACAAAACCGCTGAATAACCCAGCAAGATTTTTTTGAAGAAATCCGCGAAAAAAACTTTCCTCAGCGACGCATACGAAAAATAGGTTTGTGATTAACCAAATTGGTAAACACTCCGGCAGTTTTGGATCAAAATGAACCTCATCTGCAACCAGCGCTAAAAAAATAAGAATTATAATAAACATCACTATCTTAGGAATGATTTGTTTAAACATAGCAACCCATTCGTCTTTGTTAGCTAGCAACCTTTGAGTTAACCCCAAAATGAACAATCCCACAATTGTTTTGTCAAAATTAAGATATAGAGTGAAAGGAATACCTTCTTTACTAATATACACGTTTGATAATATTTTCAGATTGTGAAAATAGGGAATTGCATGCGCTCCCAAACTATAAGCTACAAAAACGACTATTATACCAGCAATCAAACGCCCTGCAGGATGCACAAACTTTTTTTCAATATGGTACAAGGCATACGCTATAGTTATAATAGGGAAAATAGCAAACAATTCGATTTGATTGCTCACAAGCCCGAAAATACAAGCAATAATAAAAGCTATGAGCCATAACGGAATTCTAATTTTATAAGGTATCCACAAACAAAGAACTGCGATATATAGAAAGCTGTAACATAAAAAGGTTGTCCATGACCACATCCCCGGCCACATCATAATGTCACCTATCCTTTATTTCTATAAGCATTTCGTCAGCAAATACTTCTTTCCCTTTATTTTTATTACAGGCTCAGCAGCGGCCAAGGGACCGGCGAGAGGGACACCTGGGACAGGTTCCTTGTCCCAGGATTTTTCTTAGAAAACACGGCTTGCGCCGCTCCCTTGGCGAAGCCTCGCGCCGATGTTGACCCTTATGCCAACCGAATTTAGTTATAAATTCGGTTAGACAAACGCAAAATGCCACCCAAAATCAAATTCTGGGTGGCATTCGCTATTATCTTCTCTTATTCCACAGTAACACTCTTAGCCAAATTCCTCGGCTTATCAACATCACAGCCCCGAGTAACCGCAGCATAATAAGCCAACAGTTGTAACGGAATAACTGATAAAATTGGGGTCAGGAATTTATCAGTAGCCGGAATATAGATAGTATGGTCAACATATTTTTCGATTTCTTTGTCGCCTTTAAGTCCAATACCGATAACAACAGCATCACGGGCTTTAACTTCCTTGATGTTGCTGAGCATTTTTTCGTAAACATCTTTCTGGGTGGCTAACGCAATGACAGGCACGCCTTCAATGATAAGCGCCAAGGTGCCATGTTTGAGTTCACCGGCGGCGTAGGCTTCGGCATGGATATAGGAGATTTCCTTGAGTTTGAGTGCGCCTTCCAGGGCTACGGCATAGTCTAAGGAACGGCCCAGGAAGAATACATCTTCATTGAAGCCATATTGTTGGGCAAAGGTTTTGATAGGTTCGACATCTTCCAATAGTTCATGGATTTGGCTGGGTAAATTACGCAGTTCCTGGCAAAGCTCGCAGACTTTTGCTGGCGGCAGCGTGCCTTTAAGCGAACCCATATAGATGGCCAGCATAGCCATAACAATAAGCTGGGTAGTATAGGCCTTGGTTGAAGCTACCGCAATTTCCGGGCCAGCCCAGGTATAAATGACTTGGTCAGCTTCGCGGGCAATGGAGGAGCCGACAACGTTAGTAACGGCTAGTACACGCGATCCTAGTTTTTTAGCTTCTTTCAATCCGGCCAGGGTATCTAGCGTTTCTCCTGACTGACTGATAACAATGGTCAGCGTCTGGTCGTCAATGAGCGGTGAACGGTAACGGAATTCGGAAGCCACATCAACTTCTACCGGAATGCGGGCTAAATTTTCGATCAGGTATTTACCAACAATACCGGCATGGTAGGCGGTGCCACAGGCGACAATCGCAATTTTTTTGATGCCTGTAACATCTTCCTTAATCCATTTCAGTTCTTCAAAGGCTACGCCACTGTTATCTTTGGCTAATCGGCTAGTCATAGTTTCGCGGACAGCCTTAGGCTGTTCATAGATTTCTTTTATCATGAAATGCTCATAGCCGCCTTTTTCGGCTGCTTCGGCATCCCAGTTTACTTCAAATACTTTTTTGGTTACCGGCACGCCCTGGCGGTTCATAACCCAAACGGAATCTTTAGTCACTATGGCCATTTCGCCATCGCTCAGGATATAGGTTCGCCTAGTGCGGCTGATAATGGCGGGAATGTCGGAAGCAATAAAGTTTTCCCCTTCGCCAAGGCCGATAACCAACGGATTATCTTGTTTGGTGCAAATAAGCTTATCTGGTTCATCCTGGCACATAAAGACCAACGCATACGATCCTTCAATGGTTTCAAGTACTTTTTTTACAGCAGCTTCAAAATCACCTTCATAGTAATCTTCCAGCAGGTGAGCTACTACTTCGGTATCGGTTTCCGAGGTAAATTTATGACCTTTGGCTATGAGTTCTTCTTTGATATGCATATAGTTTTCAATAATACCATTGTGCACAACAACAAATTTGCCGGTGCAATCAGTATGCGGGTGAGAGTTGGCATCAGACGGACGGCCGTGTGTCGCCCAACGGGTATGGCCAATACCAAGGCTGCCTGTAAGTGGATTCATTTCTACCTTTTTTGCAAGAACATTCAAACGGCCAACACTTTTATCAACATTTATTTTACTACCATCAAAAACGGCAATACCTGCCGAATCATATCCCCGGTATTCAAGTTTGCTCATTCCTTCTAATAGAAATGGCGCCGCCTGATTGGGGCCGATGTAGCCTACGATACCACACATATATATAATCCTCCCTAATTACGGCTACTTATAAACGCTCATCTGCGTCGTTATCAGTCCGGGCGTTCTCTGCGACGTACTTCCCAGTACGACTCCGTTCACGTCCTCCTTCCGCCTAACATCGGAACATTTCTAAGCAACCTAAGCCTATAATACGTTTTGTCATTATTAAAATTTTTCTTTTCTGCATGCTGCCGTTTTGTTCCACAGGTCGCCCTGCGGTTTTGTCGGTCAGCTTACGACGACAGTCGCCGAGAGGCATCCGCTGACTGCTCGATAAACCTCTTCCTCGTCTGCTTGGTTTCTCCCAAGCACCAGCGCTTTTTTGGGATTAGCTTTTGTCACAAAGGTAGTAATTATCCTGTTTTTCTGTCATTCTCACCCCCAATGAGTACTAACTATACATATGCAAAGGAGCACTAAATAGTGCTCCTTTGCCATATCTATCTTATTGTAATATAGTTTACTATATTGGTCAATCAGTTTAGGATTGTTCTTGTTTAATTACCTCAGCAATGGTAGCAACAATGCGCTCCAAATCAGGCAGCACCGGTCCTTCAGCCATTACGCGAATGAGGGGCTCAGTACCGGAAGGACGCACTAGTATCCGGCCATTATCGTCTAATTCCTGCTCGCCTGCTTGGATGGCTGCCGCTATCGCCGCGTTATTCTCCCAACCCTGCTTGCTCCTAACGCGAATGTTTACCAAGAGCTGCGGGAATCGGGTCATTACATGGGCTAATTGTGACATTTTTTTACCGCTTTGTTTTAAGGCCGCCGCCAGCTTTAGAGCTGTAATCAGACCGTCGCCAGTTGTACTGTACTGACTAAATATAATGTGACCTGATTGTTCGCCACCAAGCACCAGCTTGTTTTTAAGCATAGCTTCCAGCACATAACGGTCACCTACTGGTGTGACAAGCACTTTGCCGCCAGCATTTTTCATAGCTTGGTGCAGCCCCAGATTGCTCATAACCGTAGCTACCAGCGTTTTATCAGGCAGCGTATTCCTCTTAAGCATTTCCAAAGCACAAATAAGCATAATTTGATCGCCGTCAACAGCTTCTCCTGCTTCATCAACCGCCAGACAGCGATCAGCATCGCCGTCATTAGCCAACCCGATATCGGCTTTATTCTGAGCTACTGCGGCCTGTAATTGTTCAAGATGGGTTGAGCCGCAGCCAGCATTGATATTGCTGCCATTTGGCTTATCATTAAGAACAATAACCTCTGCCCCCAATTTTCTGAAGGCCGCTGGAGCCGCCTCATACGCCGCACCATTAGCGCAGTCTACAACAATTTTAAGTCCGCTCAATGAACCATCCACTGTTGCTAAGGCGTAATCCACGTATTCTTGTAATAAATCATGTTTATAGGTAATGAAGCCAACGTCGCCAGCTGTAGGCCGGGGCATAGTATCAGGCGCAGCTGCGATCAATTTTTCTAGTTCATCTTCCACAGTATCAGGTAATTTATAGCCTGTACCTGCGAAAAATTTGATGCCATTATCAGGAAAGGGGTTATGGGATGCCGAAATAACAACACCAGCTTGTGCACCGTGTTTTTGGGTCAAATATGCTACTGCCGGGGTAGGCACAACACCCAGCAAGACAGCCTCGCCGCCTGCCGAACAGATACCTGCCGCTAATGCTGCCTCCAGCATATGCCCGGAAATACGGGTATCCCGCCCAATGTAAAATACCGGACATTTATGCTCTTTGCCAAAATAGTAGGTCGCCGCCCGGCCCATTTTAAAAGCCAGTTCTGGGGTAAGTTCAGCGTTGGCTAAGCCGCGCACGCCGTCAGTTCCAAACAATCTTGCCATGTATGTAGATGCTCCCTTCGATTTTCAGCGTGAATGATTACACCTTATATTCTTCAATAAAACTGATGGCTGCATTCATCCCGTCAAGGGCAGCGCTCATAATGCCGCCGGCATAACCGGCTCCTTCGCCAATAGGATAGAGTCCAGCAGTGTTAACCGATGTAAAATCCGGCCCGCGTATAATTCGGACAGGCGCTGAGGTTCTTGTCTCAACCCCGGTAAGTACAGCCCCTGGATGATCAAAGCCTCTGATTTTTCGACCAAAATCCGGCAGGGCTTTCACCAGAGTTGCTGCAACAAAGTCTGGCAAACATTCTGTAAGGTCGGCTGGCGTTACACCAGGACGGTAACTGGGTTTAACAAGATATTTACTGCTGCCGCTTTTGCCAGCCAGAAAATCACCAACCGTCTGTACCGGCGCCCGATAGTTGTGACCACCTAACGCAAATGCCAGGCGTTCATAGCGGCGCTGGAATTCGATGCCATCAAGCACATTGGGGCCAAAGTCGGCTGGATTAACGGTTACAGCCAGCGCACTATTGGCAAGCTTCGAGTCCCGGTTAAACAGGCTCATACCATTGGTTACGACCCCACCTGCTTCCGAAGCAGATGCTACTACCAATCCGCCTGGGCACATGCAGAAAGAGTACGCCGTCCGGCCAGCAGCCCGATCTTGATATACCAAGGCATAATCAGCCGCTCCCAGCTTAGGATGTCCGGCTGCACTGCCATATTGTGCACGATCAATTAGTTCCTGTGGATGCTCGATACGAACACCGATAGCAAAGGGTTTGGCTTCCATCGCAATATTCGCCTGGTAAAGCATTTGATAGGTATCGCGAGCGCTGTGACCGATGGCCAAAAATAGCGCATCACACGGCAGCAAGCGGTTATCATTGATAGTTATTCCTGTCAGACGGCCAGCCTTGCTTTCTATGCCTGTTAATCTTGCTTCGAACTCAACCTGGCCACCCATTTCTATAATCCGGGTACGGATATTTTTGACAACCTGCCTCAATTTATCAGTACCAATATGCGGTTTATGGAGATATTTTATTTCTGGCGGAGCACCGGCAGCAATCATAATATCAACTACCTGCGCCATTCGCGGATCAGTCACACGTGTGGTAAGCTTGCCATCAGAAAAAGTACCAGCCCCACCTTCCCCAAATTGAACATTGCTTGTTTCGTTTAGTTTGCCTGTATGCCAAAATTCAGCAATGTCCCTAACTCGCTGGTCAACATCCTGTCCACGTTCGACTATCAGCGGTTTGTAACCATGTTTTGCCAGCATATATGCAGTAAGTAAGCCTGCTGGTCCTAAGCCAACCACGATAGGACGGTTTGTTAGCTGCTTTTCTCCAGGTTTAATATCCTCTGCAGCCATTTGTGTTACCTGAACGACATCCTTATCGCCTGCCAGGCGAGCCAAAATCTGGCCGCTGGGAACAGCGGCCTCCACCTCCAGGGTATATACAAAAGTAATATTATTCTTGCGGCGGGCATCGACAGCCCGCCGGATAATGATCACTTGGCTTATGGCATCTGCCGCCAGTTTAAGACGTTTGGCAGCTAATTGTTCTAGTGATGTATCATCAGTTAATGGTACGCGAAAATTACTGATTTTAAGCAATGATTCTTATCTCCTTTAGCGTGGCCCAACTTTTATCTTAACAATGACTGACTTAGTTGTGCCAGTCATTCCTTCCGGCAATTGAATTTTGACTTCTTTATCAGTATCTTTGTTGATATCAGTTAAATTGATTGATTCAGTATAAATAGCATCAGGCTGCTTGTCAGTGCCCTTGCCTGGCACTATTTCTGTTAGTTCTACTTTATCAGGCTGCGTAACAACACTTTTGATAATCAAGCCTGCTGGTAATTCGCCCTGGGTAACTGGCTTTATATCCAGCACTTTTTTTGTGACTTCCGTTATCAAGCTAACAGTTACTTTGGTTTTTTCCGGATAAATAGTAACACCTTCGACTTCTTTTCCTGCACGATTAATCGGAATGAGCACTGCATCTATCGCAATATCATTGCTCTTGCCTGATATGTCTACTGCTGCCACTACTTTTTCTACTGTATTTGCGATGGTTCTTGGCCCTTCAATGGTAACCTGTCCATGGGAAGTCGCCGTCTTGCCAAGCACCGTACCTGAGGCCGGAGTCCCTGTTGGGCGCACCTCAATAGGCAGCTGACGACTGATTACAGGTTCAATCCTCAACTGCACTTTATCTGGATTAATCTCAACCAGTTCCAGGTTAGCTGGAATAGTAGCATTAACGCCAATAGTGTGAGTGCCTTCCGTTAGATTCTTAACATCAACGAAAACCTTAATGTCTTTGGTATGTATTCCAGCCACCATACTGCGTGGACCACGAATTTTTACCTTGATGGTTTCAGGTGCTTCAAAAACCACATAATCTGTCGCAACATTGCGCACCTCCAAGGGAACAATAAAGGAGGATTCAAACGGCGGGTTCTGTTCATTCATTACATACATCCACATTATAATAGCCAATATGATAGCCAATATTTTAGGTACTATATTTTTAGTTTCTCCCGGCTTTTTGAAATAATTGTCACCCATTACGACGGCCTCCAGCTAAACAGATCACTTAGGGAAGAACTTCGAATCACAAATAGCGACGCAAGCTGCTCTTTTAGACTCTCAGCATCCATATATCTGTGCAACCGGCCACCACGCGCCAGTGAAATAATCCCGGTCTCTTCACTGACAATAACGACAACAGCATCTGTCTGTTCACTGATACCAATCGCCGCCCGATGTCTGGTGCCCAATTCTTTGGTCAGGCTCCTGTCATCAGATAGCGGTAACAAACACCCTGCGGCTTGCACCCGGTTGCCACGAACGATAACAGCGCCATCATGTAGTGGCGTGTTCGGGATAAAAATATTAATTAAAAATTCACTTGATACCAACCCATCCACTTTGATACCGGTTTCAATATAATCATTTAATCCAGTCTCTCGTTCGACCACAATTAATGCACCAATTTTATTTTTAGACAGCGCAGTAACTGTCCTGGCTAGTTCTTGAAAGAGATTTTCCCGTTCTTCCGCATTTAGTTGAGTTCTGTTTTGAAAAAAGCGCCCCCGGCCTAGGTGTTCCAGCGCCCGTCTCAGTTCTGGCTGAAAAACAACAGGCAATGCTACTAATACCACCGTCATTGTCTTTTGTAATAACCAGTTAATCACATTGAGCTCCAGCCACCGGCTGACCATGGTAGCTAGCAGCAGAACAACAAGACCCTTTAATAGCGCCACAGCCCGGGTATCTCTGATCATGACATATAACTTATATAAAAAATAGGCAACAATTACAATATCGATAATATCAAGAAGACCAATTGTAGAAATTATGCCCTTTATTTGCAATAACATGCTGTACACCTCAAACACGGAGTAAAACTATAGTATATATAGCCTATAGTTTTATTCTACCCATTAATAGGAAAACCTTTTAAAAAAATAATGTTTATTTAAAATTATTAGTCCAATCTTCAATATCTCTACTATGATACAAATTAGGCTTGTGCCTACTGGCACAAGCCTAATCGTATTGTATTTGCAATAAATCCAGTTTATAGCTTGGTTACTTCTTCAACCCAACCAAATTTATCGGCTACACGCCCCTGTTGCAAGCTGGTTATATAGTCGAATAATTTTTGCGAGGTTTCACCTATCCCACCATTATTGATACTGATTTTTTTCCCTTTCCAGGAAAGTTCGCCAACCGGCGAAATAACGGCAGCCGTACCAGTGCCAAAGACTTCTTGCAAACGTCCATTCGCATGCGCTTCATATACTTCGTCAATGGAAATGCGACGTTCACTGGTCTTCATGCCCCAAGACTTAGCAACCTCAAGCACCGAGCGGCGAGTCATACCATTGAGGATACTACCGTTCAATTCGGGCGTGATAATTTCATTATCAATTTTAAAGAAGATGTTCATTGTGCCAACTTCTTCGATGTACTTTTGCTCAATTGCATCAAGCCACAGCACCTGGGTATAACCTTCTTCATTGGCTACTTCGGAAGCCTTAAGACTTGCAGCATAGTTTGCCGCGGTCTTGGCTTCACCCAGACCACCTTTTACGGCACGTACATAATGATCTTCGACCTTAATCTTGACAGGTTTAAAACCAGAGGCGTAGTAGGCACCAACCGGGGAAAGAATAATAAATAATGTGTAATGAGCTGCTACTTTTACGCCAACATAGGGATCAACCGCAATGACAAACGGTCGAATATACAAAGATGTCCCCAACGATTTGGGTACCCACTGCTTATCAATGTCAATAAGCTTTTTTAACGCGGCGTGCACTACGTCAATATCCATTTGCGGAATGCTTAGGATATTCGCCGAATTGTTAAAACGTTTTAAATGATCTACTGGCCGGTACATTACAACACGGTTATCTTCAGTACGGAACGCCTTCATTCCCTCGAAAATAGCTTGACCATAATGTAACACCATGGCTGCCGGGGAAATGTTGAAGTCTCCATAGGGAATAATACGGGCATCATACCAGCCTTTGTCACTGGCATAGTCCATTACAAACATATGGTCAGTAAAAATTTTACCAAAACCTAGTTTGTCATCCGCGGGAAGTGTGCCGCGCTTATCAGCCAGTGTAACAGCAATATCTGTCATGTTAACAGGCCTCCTTGGGTGTATGTTTATAGTTATTATAAAGTGGTTTTTGTATACATGTCAAGGCGTTTTTGTTGTTTCTCCATGACGGACTTGGCGATAAGCACGGTTTGTCCAACCTGAGTGGGCGCTGTTCCTCCCAGGGAGTTACGAGCCCCTACGCAGGTCTCGATTGATATAGCTTCAATAATATCAGCGGCAAACAATGGCGAGAATTCTTTAAACTGTTCCAGCGTTAAGTCTGTCAATGTTTTTTGCTCACTTAGGCAATAGGCTACGCATTTACCGACAACTTCATGCGCTTGCCGGAAAGGTAACCCTTTTTTGACAAGATAATCTGCCATGTCGGTCGCATTGGAAAAATCGGTTTTAAGCGCCTGCCGCATGGCACCGGCGTTGACCTTCATACCGCGCAACATGGCCGCATACACTGTCAAACTAAATTTAACGGTATCAATGGTATCAAACAGTCCCTCTTTATCCTCTTGCAAGTCTTTATTATAGGCTAGTGGCAAGCCTTTAGTCACTGTCAGCATAGCCATTAGATGACCAAACACCCGGCCGGTTTTACCCCGCACTAATTCAGCAACATCCGGGTTTTTCTTTTGGGGCATAATGCTAGAGCCGGTACAGTGCGCATCATCAAGTTCAATAAAGGAAAATTCAGTTGACGACCAGAGGATGATTTCCTCACTTAAGCGACTCAAATGCATCATGAGAATAGATGCAAACGACAAAAATTCCAGGATATAATCACGGTCACTTACAGCATCCAGACTATTTTCATAGATACGGCCAAAATTAAGTTCACGGGCTACTTGCTCCCGGTCAATAGGAAAGGTCGTGCCCGCCAAAGCCCCAGCTCCCAGCGGCATAATATCAGCTGATTCCCATACCCCGCCCAAACGTCGGAAATCCCGTTCCAGCATAAAGAAATAGGCCAGCATATGATGGGAGAATAAAATGGGCTGCGCCCGCTGAAGATGGGTGTAGCCAGGCATGATTACCTCCGGATACTTGTGAGCTGTATCAAGAATAGCCTGTTCTAAGTCAAATAAGAGTTTGGCGATCTCAGCGACCTGGCCGCGCGCATACATATGAGTATCAAGCGCTACTTGGTCATTACGGCTGCGGGCTGTATGCAGGCGTCCGCCCGCTGCTCCAATACGTTCAGTCAGACGTTTTTCAATATTCATATGAATATCTTCTAACGATACTTCGAAACTGAAATTACCAGCTTCAATATCAGCCAGTATCCCCTTTAAGCCATCAATAATCAGTTTAGCATCTTCCTGGCTGATTATACCGCAGGTTGCCAGCATAGTAGCATGGGCAATACTGCCGGCAATATCCTGGCTGTACATGCGGCTATCAAAAGAAATGGAGGAGGTAAACTCCTCCACCATCACATCCGTACTTTTGGCGAAACGTCCGCCCCATAGTTTACTCATTGTTTTTCTTGGCCTCAGCTTTCATCATGGCCCGGACTTTGAGTGGCAGGCCAAAAAGATTAATAAAGCCTTCTGCATCACCGTGGTTGTATAACTCTTCACTATCGCCAAATGTTACGATTTTTTCATTGTAGAGAGAGTATGGTGATGTAGCACCTGCACTTATGATATTGCCTTTATATAATTTCAGACGGACAGTACCGCACACGGTCTGTTGGGTAGAATCCACAAATGCATCCAAGGCTTCTCTGAGCGGTGCAAACCACATACCGTCATAAACAAGTTCTGCGTATTTGATGGCTACTTGTTCTTTGTAGTGCAAAGTAGCCCGGTCAAGTGTCAGATATTCCAATTCATTGTGCGCATAATATAAAATTGCTCCACCGGGATTTTCATATACACCGCGGGATTTCATCCCAACAAGGCGATTTTCTACGATATCGGCAATACCAATACCATTAGCAGCACCAATCTCATTAAGCTTGGTTAAGAGGGCTACTGCATCTAGCTTAACTCCATCAACGGAAACTGGAATACCTTTTTCAAAGCCAACTTCAATGTAAAGCGGTTTATCAGGTGCTTTTTCCGGAGGAGTAGTAATCATATATACATCATCTTTGGGCGCATTAGCCGGGTTCTCAAGATCAGCGCCTTCATGGCTTAAGTGCCAGATATTACGGTCCATGCTGTACGGACGTGCTTTGGAAACAGGTACAGGAATACCATGTTTTTCAGCATAATCAATCGCATCCTCACGGGAACGGATGTCCCATATCCGCCAGGGAGCAATGATTTTAAGATGTGGAGCCAACGCTTTAACGGTAAGCTCGAAACGCACTTGGTCGTTGCCTTTGCCTGTCGCGCCATGACAGATAGCATCTGCGCCTTCTTTAATCGCAATGTCAACAAGTGCTTTAGCAATAATCGGACGGGCAAAGGATGTACCGAGCAGGTATTTACCTTCATATACAGCGCCAGCTTTTAAGGTCGGCCATACATAGTCTTCCACAAACCCAGCTGTTAAGTCTTCAATATATACCTTGCTGGCACCTGATTTGATCGCCTTGTCGTGGACAGGAGCCAATTCGTCTCCCTGACCAACGTCTGCGCACATGGCAATAACTTCGCAGCCATAGTTTTCTTTGAGCCAAGGAATAATAACCGAGGTGTCCAGGCCACCGGAATAGGCCAGTACAACTTTTTTAATGTCACTCATTATGTAGTTCCTCCTTGAATATTAAGTTAGTGATACGCTATAAACTTATATCTTATTCGTTTATTTGCTATTTTGTTCCTGCAAGAAAGGTAGCAAAGATTGAGATTGCCAGGCTAACGCTCGCAATGGAGTATGCCGAAGCAATCTCGCTTTTACGGATTCTTCAAACCAACCGTCAAATCCCAATGTTTCAGCTACGCTGAAACGAGTCCGTAACTCCGGCATCCCCCAGCACCCCCGTAACCAAAAAAGTCACGAACTGCCGGAACTTGTTAGAAATGTCCAGATGCGAGGCGCACCGGAAGAACATGCAGCGCCGCGTACTGGCGTACGCAAGCAATTGTTCTGAGGAGCAACGAAGCAGGTGGGCGTTTATAACAAGTTCTAATGTATCAGTCTGCCATCAATAGAGCCATGATGGCCTTTTGCACATGCAACCTATTCTCCGCTTCATCAAACACCACAGAATTCGGGCCTTCAATCACATCGTCGGTGATTTCTTCACCGCGATGGGCTGGCAGGCAATGCATGACGATCGCGTCTTTTTTGGCAACCTGCATAATGGAGTTATTAATTTGGAAACCAGCGAAGGCCTGTTTGCGGATGGCCTGTTCGCCTTCTTTACCCATGCTGGCCCAAACGTCAGTGTAGAGCACATCGGCGTCTTTGGCAGCAGCAAATGGGTCATCCAGAATGGTTATCTTGCTACCAGACAATTTGGCCGCTACGGCAGCTTGTTCGACAATGATTGCATCTGGAGCATAGTTAGCTGGCGTAGCTACACTGATATCCATTCCGACTTTGGCACAAATATGCAAAAGTGAATTGACCATATTATTACCGTCGCCAATATAACATAGCTTTCGTCCTTTTAGTTCCCCTTTATGCTCAATAGCGGTAAAGATATCGGCCATTGCCTGACAGGGATGCAGCAGATCTGTCAAGGCGTTAATAATCGGGATATTAGCGTACTCGGCCAGTTCCTCTACTTCCAGATGGGAAAACGTCCGGATCATAATACCGTCCAAATAACGGGATAATACGCGAGCAGTATCTTTGACTGGCTCGCCCCGGCCAATTTGCAAATCGTTGGACGACAGGAACAAGGCCATCCCGCCAAGTTGCCACATGCCAACTTCAAAAGAGACTCTGGTACGGGTAGATGATTTTTGAAAGATCATCCCCAGCGTCTTGCCTTTTAACAGCGGGTGGGCTTCACCAGCCTTTTGCTTTGCTTTTAGTATTTTAGCAAAATCAAGAATTTGATATATTTCTTCAACCGACAAATCATTTATTGATAAAAAGTCTTTTCCTTTAAGACTCATTCCTAACACTCCCCCAGTTTAAAGTTATACAGCCGCCAACGTTTTATCTAATACGGCAATCATTTCATCCACATGGTCTTTGGTTATAGTAAGCGGCGGTACAAACCGGAGTACGTCGCCTGCGGTGCAGTTTATAATAGCGCCTTGGCTCAGGCAGCTATTAACAATATCCCGCCCCGGAATGGTAAGCTTGGCACCAACTATCAGGCCCTTGCCCCGCACCTCGGTAATCAGTGCCGGATATTTGCTTTTAAGAGCATTGAGTTTATCTACAAGATAATCGCCGATTTTCTGCGCATTTTCTAACAACTTTTCTTCTTCAATGACTTGTAACACCGCATTTGCTGCTGCACAGGCAAGCGGATTGCCGCCGAAGGTGCTGCCATGATCGCCAGCAGTAAAGGCTGTGGCTACTTTGCTAGTTGTAATAAATGCACCGATCGGCACTCCGCCAGCTAAACCTTTAGCCAACGTTACAATATCAGGTTTTATGCCGAAAAGTTCATAAGCAAACATTTTTCCTGTCCGGCCGATACCTGTCTGAATTTCATCAAGAATTAACAGCGCACTGTATTTGTCACACAGCTGGCGAACTTTTATAAGATAATCCGCATCAGGGATATTTACACCGCCCTCCCCCTGGATGGGTTCCAGCATTACGGCACAGGTCTTAGCAGACATGCTGGCCTCTAGCGCTGCAATATCATTAAACGGAACATGGGTAAACCCGCCGGGAAGCGGTTCATAGCCCTTTTGGTATTTGGGCTGACCAGTTGCGGTCAGGGTAGCCAACGTCCGCCCGTGGAAGGAATGTTCAGCTGTAATGATTTCCACTTTATCGGCCGCAATCGTTTTACCATATTTCCGGGCCAGCTTGATTGCTCCCTCATTGGCCTCAGCACCACTATTGCCAGCAAACACTTTGTCAAGACCACTTAATTTCGCAAGTTTCTTGGCAAGCGTGGCTTGCACTTCGGTGTAGTATAGGTTGGAGCAATGAATCATTTTGCCGGCTTGCTCAGACACGGCTTTCACAAGCGCCGGATGAGCATGCCCAAGAACATTGACAGCAATGCCGCCAAGAAAATCTATATATTTTTTTCCTTCATTATCAAAGACATAGGGGCCTTCGCCATGACTAAGAACAAGGTTATATCTGGCAAACACCGGCAGATAATTCTCTTGATCCATAGCAACTATCGCCTGTTTATCCATTGATGTACCTCCTGTATTTTACCACTTCGGTACCAATACCCTCTGTGGTGAAAATCTCTAAGAGCAACGAGTGAGGATTACGGCCATCAATAATATGAGTTTTTGCCACCCCGGCGGCTAATGCTTTCACACAAGCCTCCACTTTCGGAATCATGCCACCATCAATGCTGCCTGTCTTGATCATTTCCTGAGCTTCGGCCAGCGATAAGGTCGAAACAAAGGTGCTCTTATCCTTGTAATCGCGGTAAATTCCTTCCACGTCAGTTATAAGCGCCAGTTTCTCAGCCCCTAATGCTGCAGCCAATTCCCCGGCCACATAGTCGGCGTTAATATTATAGGTAGCACCGTCTTTACCAACGCCAATAGGCGAAATAACCGGAATATAGCCTTGGTCTAAGAGGCTCTCAACAATATTAGTATTTAGTTTGAGCACATCGCCGACAAAGCCGATATCGACTTCTTTGACTTGACCATTCTCGCGGACTTTAGCCAGATGCTTAGCGGCAATAATAAGGTCAGCATCTTTGCCGCTTAGGCCGACAGCTTTAGCGCCAAGGAAGTTTAATAGCTTTACAATTTCACTATTAATTTTGCCGACAAGCACCATTTCGGCGATCTCCACCGTTTCGGCGTCTGTTACTCTGAGTCCGCTAACAAAGCTGGTCTCTTTGCCCAATTTCTTGAGCATACCGGTAATCTCCGGCCCGCCGCCGTGAACAACAACTGGACGAATCCCCGCATATTTAAGAAAAATAATATCCTGGATCACATTCTTTTTGAGTTCGTCATTAAGCATGGCATTACCGCCATATTTGATGACAACTGTGTTGCCGGAAAACCGTTGCAGGTATGGTAAAGCTTCAATAAGCACAGACGCTTTTTCTACCGAGTTAATCATAGAATCATTCCTTTCCCAATTCAAATCTATCTATCAGGTTGTATATTCACCATTGATTTTTACATACTCATACGAAAAATCGCAAGTCCAGACCGTAGCGGCTGCTTCCCCCTGGCCTAAGTTAACCGTTATGGCAATATCTTTGGCAGCCATAATCTTTTTAAGCCTGGCAGCTTCAAAACCCGCGACTCCCTGGCCATTCGCCACAATGGTTAAATCGCCAATTGCGAGCGACGTCTTGTCAAGCTGCGTTTTCGCTCCTGAATAACCAACAGCACATAAAATGCGGCCCCAATTAGGGTCTTGACCAAAGAACGCTGTCTTTACGAGCGG
>Ga0316613_10001288_pt1 | contig 17333 bp, 15 predicted proteins | sample OWC_soil_day10_C_2_FD_207647 | JGI IMG/M metagenome (GOLD analysis project Ga0316613, IMG submission 207647) | Wetland soil microbial communities from Old Woman Creek delta, Ohio, United States - OWC_soil_day10_CT_b | ecosystem: Environmental > Terrestrial > Soil > Wetlands | place: USA: Ohio...
TGTTCTTTGATATAAGCTCGAATGAATTCTTCTAATAACTCATCTCGCTCTAATTTACGTATCATACCCCTAGCATTGTTATAGCTAGTTACATAGGTAGGATCTCCTGAAAGCAGATAACCAACTAGTTGGTTAATAGGATTATAGCCTTTTTCACGCATGGACTTACATACTTCTTTAATAATCACTGCGGCTTCATTCGTTTCCTCCGCACCAACCTTAAACATCATAGTTTCTTCCATATTTGCCATCTCGAGCATCCCCCTCTCGTATATTATCTACTACCTTACGTATTATATTCTGCCTAGTTAGATAATTTCCTTCAAAAATCATAATTAAAATAAAATAGGATAGATAAAGTATCCACCCTATTTATATGACTTCAAATTATTTAACTTGCTCTTTTACTGCTACACTGGCAGCTTCTAATGCTTCAGTTAATTTATCGGTCAATTTACCACCAGCTTGTGCCATATCTGGGCGACCGCCGCCACCACCGCCAGCAACTTTAGCAGCTGCTTTGACGATATTACCAGCATGAACACCTTTTGCTACAGCATCTTTGCTGACTTTGGCTACAAAATTGACTTTATCACCAATAATAGCACCTAAAACAACAGCACCGTTATTTAATTTATCACAAGCAATATCCGCAATTTTTCTAATTTCATCGATATCACTTGCATGAATCTGCCCAATCACAACGGGAACTCCATTGATCATTTTAGCCTCATCCAGTAATTTTTGTGCATCTGCTTTTGCTTTTATTACATTCATTTCATTTAGACTTTGTTCTAAACCTTTTACATTCGCTAAAACACTATCCAAGCGAGTTACAACTTCCTCTGGACGAGTCTTTAACATGTCAGACATCACGCGCACTGTTTCTAATTGTTCATTAACAAATTTGAGTGCTACAGCGCCAGTAACCGCTTCAATACGTCGAACGCCAGAAGCAACACCGGATTCACTGATAATTTTAAATAAACCAATCGTTGCAACATTTTCAACATGGCTACCACCACAAAGTTCTTTGCTATAGTCGCCAACAGAAACTACCCGCACACGATCTCCATATTTTTCACCAAATAAAGCCATTGCGCCCATTGCTTTTGCTTCATCTTGACTTGTTTCTACAATATCAACTTTTGTACCCGTCAAAATAACTTCGCTAACAATTTTTTCTACTTCTTTGATTTGCTCTGCTGTTACAGCTTCAAAGTGGGAGAAATCAAAACGCAAACGATCAGCACTCACCGCGGAACCAGCTTGGTTTACATGAGAGCCAAGCACTTGCTTGAGCGCTGCTTGCAATAAATGTGTTGCTGTATGGTTACGAGCTGTTGCCATCTTGATCGGTTGATTGATTTCAAGCGTTACCGCATCGCCAACTTTGAGCATACCTTCTTCTACATAACCAATATGATAGATGGTACCATCTAGTAATTTTTTTGCATTCGCGATCGATACTTTGCCCAATTCTGTTACAAACTGACCGCAATCACCAACTTGACCGCCCCCCTCTGCATAGAAAGGTGTAACATCCAAGATGATACCTGCTTCTTCACCATCGTTAACGCTATCTACCATTTGACCATCTTTCCATATACAAACAACCTTTGCACTGGTTGCACTTTCGTCTCTTCTTAACTGCTCTGTATCAAGACCACGTAAATCAGGTATCGCTACGCGTTGATTTTCTTGGCGAGCAGCGCGCGCACGTTCCCGTTGTTCTTTCATTGCAGCGTCAAAAGCTTCTTTATCTAAACTCATATGATGTTCTTCTAAAATTTCAGCAGTTAATTCCCACGGGAAACCAAAGGTATCATAAAGTTTAAAGGCTGATTCACCATCTAAAACTTTTTTACCTGCCGCTTCAATTTCTGCAACCTGCTTATTCAATAAATCAATTCCTTGCGCAAGTGTTGTATGAAAACGGTCTTCTTCTAAACGAATTACTTTTTTTATGTACTCTTGTTTTTCTACAAGTTCTGGGAATACACTGCCAAAAATTTCAATAACTGCAGCAACAGCACCTGTTAGAAAGCTAGCTTCTATCCCAAGTAAACGCCCATGACGAATCGCCCGACGAATAATACGTCTAAGTACGTAACCACGACCTTCATTCGAAGGTAAAATACCATCTAAAATCATAATTGTCATACTTCTTGCATGGTCAGCAATTACTTTTAAAGACACGTCATTTTTTTCATTGTTCCCATAAGAAATAGTAGAGACTTTGCTCGCATACTCAATGATTGGGAATAATAAATCTGTTTCGAAGTTGGACTGTTTATTTTGCACTACTGAAGCAAGACGCTCTAAACCAGCACCTGTATCAATATTTTTCTTTGCAAGTGGTGTATAGTTACCTTCTTCGTCTCTATCATATTGCGTAAATACCAAGTTCCAAATTTCAAGAAAACGATCACAGTCACAACCTACTGCACATTCAGATCCACCACAACCACGTTCTTCGCCTAAGTCAATATAGATTTCAGAGCATGGACCACATGGACCTGGACCTATTTCCCAAAAATTATCTTCTAATTTTACTACATGGGTAGGATCTACGCCGACTTCTTCCGTCCAAATTTTGAACGCTTCATCATCATCTGGATAAATCGTAATCCATAATTTATCTTTTGGCATTTCAAGTTCTACCGTCAAAAACTCCCACGCCCAATGAATTGCTTCATGTTTAAAGTAGTCGCCAAAAGAAAAATTTCCCAACATTTCAAAGAATGTTTGGTGCCGTGCAGTTCTACCTACATTTTCGATATCGCCTGTTCTCACACATTTTTGACTTGTTGTAATTCTATCACAAGGTGGTTTCATTTTGCCGGTAAAAAAAGGTTTAAAAGGCGCCATACCTGCACCAATCATTAATAAAGTAGGATCATTTTCTGGGATTAGAGAAGCACTTGGCAATCTCAAATGACTCTTACTCGTAAAAAACTGCAAATAGGCTTCACGCAGTTGGTTTCCACTTAAAAATTTCAAAAAAATCGACCTCCACTACATTTAGGGAATTATTCAAAATATTATACAAAATTTATCATACAAAGTCAATTATCGAGTAATTTACCCACATAGCGATAAGAATTTGCATCATGTTATATATAATAGCATAGTTTTATACATTTTAGTTTACAAAATCTAAATATTCATTCATTTCTTTGATAAAAAAGAGGCCTCTTTCTTTAGAGGTCTCTTGATTTATTATACGCATGTGAACTTTTTCGCGAATAAGGTTTATAACGATGTACTTTTTCTGTTTGCATTGGTTGTCCATCTTCATCAAATAATGCACTACCTTTTAACTCATGCAATATTGGACATCTACGTTTAATCTCATCCCAATGTTTTATCATTACCATTCCTATCAAACTACCAACAAAGACGCCTTTTAAAAATTTACCATCCATAAAGACAACGCTCCCATCAACTAGTTTTTTGGATAGCTGGATCAAATTCTTCGTCAACGACATATTGGATTAACGTGCCGTCATCCTGCAAATTATAGATATTGAGTTTATCATTTTTATAGACAAATTCCAAACAACACTCTTTGCAATAATATTGTCCTATGCCAACCTTACCAACGCTGCGTTCGCCACAAACAGGACAAACAAGCATACCCTTCACCTCACCTATTAAACATTCAAGTATGAAGAAGGTTTGTCATTGACTTTGGAACAGGACCCCATAAATAAAATTATATTACGCAAGATAATTTTTATAAAATAGTCCATCGTATATGATAAATCTTCAACGTATCTGCTATTAGTATTGCCAATAAAAAAATTTTTATTGCACTTTTTTAAATAAATATACTATTTTCTATGAATTGCTCTAACGATACTGCCACCACCGACCACCGTATCACCATCATAAAACACTACGGATTGTCCTGGCGTAATGGCACGTTGTACTTCATTAAAGCTAACTTTAACCATATCTTCCGCAATCGGTGTAATTAAAGCTTTCCCTTCTTTCGCACCATAACGAATTTTTGCCGATACCTTCATAGGTTCTTTCAGCACATCAATCGTAATCCAATTTAAATCGGTTGCAATCAGTTCTTTAGCAAACACTTCTTCATTACTACCAACAATCACTTGATTTTTCCCCATATCAAGCCCAACAACATACAACGGATTTTTAGCCGCAATCCCGAGCCCCTTACGCTGTCCAATGGTGTAAAGGGGAACTCCTTTATGCTTACCAAGTATAGTACCAGCTAAATCAACAATATTCCCTGCTTTTAACGCTTGCGGTACTTTATCCTCCAGATACGCCTTATAATCATCATCTGGCACAAAACAGATTTCTTGACTATCTGGTTTATTGGCTACCGATAAATTCAATTCTGCCGCCATTTTACGAGTTTCAACCTTCGTATAGTTTCCTAAAGGCATCATAAAATGGTGCAGCGTTTTTTGATTCAAATGATAGAGTGCATAGGATTGATCCTTGGTAACATCGGTACCTTTGCGGAGCAAATACCGTCCCGTTTGTTTGTCAGATTCAATTCGCGCATAATGACCCGTTGCCACAAATTCTGCACCTAATTCTAACGACCGTTGCAATAAGCCTTCAAATTTAACATAGCGATTGCAAGCAATGCAAGGATTTGGCGTTCTCCCTTTGGCATATTCATCAATAAAATAATCGATAACCGTCTTCTGGAACATATCTCTAAAGTTCATTACATAGTGTGGAATACCAATCGTATCAGCAACACGCCGGGCATCATCAACAGCTGCCAATGAACAACAGCCACGGTCCTCATTTACATCAAAATCGCGACTGTCTTCGCTAAGTCGCATCGTAACACCTATTACCTCGTAGCCTTCACGTACAAGAAGGGCGGCAGTTAAAGAACTGTCCACCCCTCCGCTCATGGCTACAACCACTTTGGGTTTAGCACACATTCAACAATCACTATCCTTCTATTTGTTTTGTTTACTCATATAATCTTTGATAGCTTCATGCATAGCATCAGCTGCTAAGTTAGAGCAATGCATTTTTACAGGAGGTAGTCCGCCTAGAGCTTCTGCAACTGCCTGATTGGTTATTACTAAAGCTTCATCTAAAGTTTTTCCCATAACCAATTCAGTTACCATACTACTCGTTGCGATTGCCGCACCGCAACCAAATGTTTTAAATTTTACATCTTTGATCACGTTATCTTCTACTTTTAAATAGATTTTCATGATATCGCCACATTTTGCATTACCTACTTCACCGACACCATTTGCATCAGCAATTTCACCAACATTACGCGGGTTGGAAAAATGGTCCATAACTTTTTCTGTATACTCATTTGTAGACATAATCTATTACACCTCTAAATTTAATTATTTTTTATAACAAGTTTTACATTCTTTTGCTGTAACACCCATAGAGTTTTCTGCACAAAGTGGCGACATACTACGTAACCGCGCTATAATTTGTGGTAAAACTTCTAACGTATAGTCGATATCTTCTTCTGTATTATCACGACCTAAGCTGATACGAAGAGAGCCATGCGCAATCTCATGAATCAAGCCCATTGCAAGTAATACATGGGAAGGATCAAGCGATCCAGAAGTACAAGCAGAACCACTAGAAGCAGCAATTCCTTTCATATCTAAACTGAGTAATAAGGATTCCCCTTCGATATATCTAAAACTAAAATTCACATTTCCTGGTAAGCGTTTCGTTGGATGACCATTTAATTTAATATCAGGGATTTGTTCTTGAATCCCTTTGATTAATTTATCACGAAGAGCAACTAGGTGAGCATTATTTTCTACGAAATCACGTTTGGCAATCGCTGCTGCCATTCCAAGCCCAACAATCGCCGGTACATTTTCTGTACCAGCACGCATATTACGTTCCTGTGCGCCGCCTAATTGAATTGGCTGAATTTTTACGCCCCGACGAATATAAATTACACCAATCCCTTTTGGTCCATAGAATTTATGACCAGATAGTGATAATAAATCAATATTCATATCTTGTACATCAATTTCAACACTTCCTACTGCTTGCACAGCGTCAGTGTGGAAATAGATACCATGTTCTTTGGCAATTGCACCAATTTCTTTGATTGGCTCAATTGTTCCCACTTCATTGTTGGCAAACATAACGCTAATTAAAATTGTTTTATCCGTAATCGCTGCTTTTAGTTCATCAAGACTAATCATACCATCTTCATCTACTGGCAAATACGTTATTTCAAAGCCTTGCTTTTCTAACCATTGACAAGTATGTAGAATAGCATGATGTTCAATTTGTGTTGTTATAATGTGGTTGCCTTTATTCTTGTTGGCAAAGGCAATACCCTTTAAAGCAAAGTTATCACTTTCACTACCACCACTCGTAAAGAAAATTTCATTTGCAGTAGCGTTAAGTAGTGTTGCAATATTTTCTCTCGCTTCGCTTACCTCTTTACGGACTTCACGTCCAAAAGAATGCACGCTCGATGGATTACCAAATTTAGTTGTCATATATTCAAGCATTTCGTTCGCTATCGTTTTATCAGTTGGCGTTGTCGCTGCATGGTCGAAATAAATACGTTTCATAATAAAAGGTCATCTCCTCATTTTTTTTCCTCACGGCATAAATCTGCCAATGAAATGGACTCTAATACACTATTAATGCTATCACAAACTTTTGCCCAAACCCCTCTGGTCACGCAAGCACCAGCTTTTTCACAATAGCTATTTTCATCTGCTTCTGTTAGCAAACAATCCACCAAAGCAATTGGGCCTTCCATCGTTGTGATGATATCTCCCACCGTAATACAAGCAGGATCTTTTGATAATACATAACCACCCTGCGCCCCACGAACACTTGTCACATAACCAGCATTTCGTAAAGTACAAATTAACTGCTCAAGATAATGCTCAGATATCCCTTGACTAGTGGCAATACTCTTTAGTGATATCGGACCTTCTCCGTAATGCAAAGCAAGCTCATACATTGCAGCAACCCCATATCTTCCCTTTGTCGATAATTTCACAAAAACCTCTCCTATTATTCGGTATTATTTTTATTCCCGACTAAATCAATCGGTTTTGTCTGGTATTAATATAACAAATATTTTAACCATTGTCAAAGATAATTTTTATCATTTAGTTTGTTGAAAATAAATGATATCTATACACGAATTTTCCCATAAAACATACCTATCTAAAGATTAAAAATTTTTATTTTTAATCTTTTAATAACATCGATCCCAACACTGCTGCAACCTAGTTTTGATTGTTTTTTCGTTACCATTTTCCGTAGGTATATAATACCGACTATTTTTTATTTCATTCGGTAAATATTGTTGTTTCGTAAAATTGTTTTTATAATTATGCGGATATAGATATTCCGTACCGTGTCCGAGCTTAGCCGCCCCTTTATAATGCGCATCACGCAAGTGAAGTGGAACCTGACCACAGTTTTTACTTTTCACATCATTCATTGCCGCGTCAATCGCCATATAGGCAGCATTGCTTTTTGGCGCCGCCGCTACATAAGTAACAGCTTGTGCAAGTGGAATCCGCGCTTCTGGCATACCGAGAAATTGCACGGCTTGCACCGCTGCCATAGCAACTACAAGCGCCTGCGGATCGGCATTGCCGACATCTTCGGCGGCACAGATTGCGATGCGGCGTGCGATAAAATTCAAATTTTCGCCAGCCACGAGCATCCGAGCGAGGTAATGAAGCGCCGCATCTGGATCACTACCACGCATACTTTTGATAAAAGCAGAGGTTGTATCATAATGATTATCCCCAGACTTATCATAGGTTTGCAATTTTTCACCAATGATTTCTTTGAGTATCCCCTCATCAATTTCTCCACCTGACGGCAACATAGCACTGGCTTGTTCTAAAATATTCAGCGACACGCGTGCATCACCAGAGCCAACTGCGGCAATTGTGTAAAGTATTTCTTCACTGCATGTAAGATGAAACAGACCAAGACCTCGCTCGGTATCCGTTAAAGCTTGTTTTAATATCAGAACAATTTCTTCGTTGGTTAACAAGGTTAACCGAACGATACGTACCCTTGATAATAGCGGCAAATTCACTTCAAAGTAAGGATTTTCTGTCGTAGCACCGATGAGAATCAGGCGACCATCTTCCACATATGGTAACAGTACATCCTGTTGTCCTTTGTTGAAACGATGTATTTCATCGATAAATACAATTGTTCTTTTTTGGTAAAACTGCAATCGTTCTTTTGCCGCTTCCACGATTTTACGAATATCAGCAATCCCAGCTGAAACCGCATTCAATTTTTCAAAATGACTATTGGTCGTTGTGGCAATCATTTGTGCAAGGGTTGTTTTCCCTGTACCCGGAGGCCCAAATATAATCATGGATGGAATCGTATCGCTATCGATCATCTTGCGCAAAAATCTGGTTTGTCCAACCGTTTCTTCGTGTCCAATAAATTCGTCAAAATTTCGTGGACGCATACGAACCGCTAGTGGGCTATTACTTTTATTATTTTTCTCCGTTAAATACGTAAATAAATCCATATCATCACCCATTTTATTTTTCTCCTGTTGATCCGATTCCACCTTGACGAATTGCATTTTCACTAACCAGATCATCATCGACTGTTAAATATTTATAAAAAACGCCCTGCGCAATGCGCATTCCTTTTTCTATATCGACAGTCTGGTCACCATGATTAAAAACAGCAATCATGATATGACCTTCATTATCCGCATTATTATAATAATCAGCATCAATAACACCTTGGCTATTGATCAATGACAATGATTTTTTGATTGAAAAGCCTGAACGAATATGAATGCCTAAATATTCATTTGTTTGCATATATGCTTTTATCCCTGTTGGAATGATACTTACCTTATGTGGTGTCAAAACTACATCTTCACTTGCTTCTATATCATAACCCGCACTTGCAATGGTTTTGCGGGTCGGTAACTTGATGTCTTGCTCTTGATAAGCAGTCACTACTTCAAATCCTCTTAACTTCACTATTTCATCTCTCCCTATGTTATCATCTATCTCTTTATTATATAGAAAAAGAGTCAAGCATCATAGTGCCCAACTCTCTTTTTACTTAATTTTAAGCTTTTACATCGTCTCTTTTTTCTGTAATACAATTTGTGTTAAGTGGTTTAAACGGTGTAATCGTCGAAATCGCATGCTTATATACCAGTTGTTGTTTACTATCGTTTTCAATAATCACTGTGAAATTATCAAAGCCTTTCACAGCTCCACGAAGTTGAAACCCATTGACTAGATATATAATAACGGCTACATTCTCTTTGCGTACCTGATTCAAAAAACTATCCTGCAAATTTATTACTTTAGTTGGCATAAGTAAAACCCCCTGCAATTTTGATTCTAAGTAAATTACTTCACCTGCTATTATTCTACCTTAGTGAATATTTTCCTGCAATCTGTCTGTAAACATTTTCCACAATATTTTCAAAACCTATCTGCTCAACGTCATACCAATCGATATATGGCATCTTGCAAAACCAAGTTAATTGCCGTTTCGCAAAATGTCTGGTCGATTTTTTAATCGTATCAATAGCAAAATCCAAGGAAACTTCCCCCTGTAAATAACTAACGATTTCTTTATACCCAATTCCCTTCATCGCTTGACACTCTGGGGTTACTCCTTGATTTAATAAACTTTCTACCTCTTTGACCAAACCAGCTTCCGCCATCAAATCTACTCGCCTATTAATCCGTTCATACAGTTTACTACGTTCCATCGTCAGTCCGATCATCTTCGCATCAAAGGCAAGTGCCTCCATATTTTTTTCCTGCGAAATATTTTCGCCACCAATATGGTAAACTTCCAGAGCGCGAATCACACGGCGAAAATCATTGACATGCAATCTTTCCGCCGATTTTGGATCTACCTTTTGGAGCATTGCATGAACGTATTCTTTACCATTCACTTTTGCAAGCTCTTCTAGTTTCATGCGATACGCTTCATCACCGGGTGTTTCATTAAATTGATAATCTTCCACTAACGATTTTACATACAGTCCAGTCCCACCTACTAAAATTGGAATCTTACCTTGTTGATTGAGGCGCGTAATATCCTGACTCGCAAGCTGTTTAAATTTCGTTACATTAAATTCTTCAGTAGGTTCTAAAATATCGATCAGATGATGAACAACGCCTGCTTGTTCTTCTAAGGTAGGCTTTGCTGTACCAATATCAAATCCATGATAAACCAGCATCGAATCACCAGAAATAATCTCTGTATTGAGTCGTTTGGCTAGCTCAATGCCAAGATTGGTTTTTCCCACAGCCGTAGGTCCAATAATGCCAATTAATCGTTCCATATTATTTATTTGCATCAATAACTCCATAATTCACGCTACTGTATTTACCACCAACAACAGTTTCGATCTCTAATCTTTTAAATTCACTACTACAATTTGTCTCTTTCATTACAACGCATTTCTTGGCAACTCGTTTTGCCTCATGCAAAACAGAAAGTTCAACAGCGCGATGATCTGCAACATAACGCATCGGTTGTAAATTGATACTTTCCTTGATTGGCCTGCGAAACATGGGATCTATGTAAACAACATCAAAACTATCGTCCGGCAATTGCCGAAGATATGCATTGTAATCGGCATGGATCACCTCAATCCGCCCTAAAGCACGCTGGATAGATGGATCCTCGGTTTTATACTGCGCTAACCCTTCTCTGACAATAAAAGCGGTTACTGGGGAAGCTTCTAGTCCAACCACTTTTCCCTTGTCACCGACAATATAACTTTCTATGATGGCATCGGTTGCTAAGCCTAGTGTACAATCGAGTACTGACATACCTGCTTCCAGCCCCATTGCTTGTACCATGTTGTCTAGTTTTCCCGCCAAGAGATTTTTTATGCGTAATTGTGCCATGTTTAAATGAAAAAACAACGCACCATTTGGCGTATGGGCAACTAAGCCTTGCTTATTCACAACAAGAATAATATCCTGTTTTCCGCTGTCACGCAATGCATCAATAGACTCATTATTACGCGAAACAAAGGTTGCATTTAGCTCTTTTGCAATTGATTTTGCTTTTACAATATAATCCGTTCTTGTCTTTTGTCCTGTAGTTACAATGATATTAACATTCATATTTTTCCCTACTATGTCCGCTTAAACATTTTTGCCAACTCACCGCTGTCAAATTTGATAATCGACGGCCTGCCGTGTGGACAGGTATATGGCAACGTCGTGTTGGTCAATTCATCGAGTAAAATTTGCATTTGCCGAATATTAAGAAGGTCGCCCGCTTTAATTGCCGCCCGACAAGCAGTAATCGCTAAACAAGCATGACGAATTTCTTGTGCTGTTGGCTGGTGCAAATTTTGCAAGGCTTCTAAAATTTCACGCACGACCGCTTCCGTTTCACCAACTGGAATATCGGCTGGCACTTCTTTTAACCGCATTGTTGCTGGCCCACTTGCCTCCATGGCAAAACCAAGACTATGAAATAGCGCTTGGTTATCAACAATCAAGTTGCATTCTTTCTCATCAAAGTCTAAAAATAAATGTACCAACAATTGCTGTGAAGGAATTTCCTCCGTCATTTTAGCAAAACGATCATACAAAATGCGCTCATGTGCTGCATGTTGGTCGACGATATATAATCCTTTGCCATCGCTCGCCACAATATAGCATTTATCCACTTGTCCCATCGGCATCAATACACCTTCATAGACAAGCGTAGACTCCACTGTTTGCCCTTGCTGCTGCGCTAAGGTAACTTCCGATTGTGTCACCACCACACCATTAGCTGACTGCTCTGGTAAATAAACTTCATTCGCCCGCATGGTTTGTGCCTCCGCGAAGGTTACTGCATTTTCACGTACTGCAAAAGTAGGACTCGCGCTTGGTATATATTGCTGCTGTGTTGGTGTATGCGACATCGGAAAACTCATCGGTGTATAATGGCGTTCCAAATTTTTCACTGGCGCCGCAATATTGTCCAATTGGTCAGGGGTTCGAATCGCATCGAGAATTGTTTTATATACCGCTTTAAACAATCTGCCTTCATCTTCAAATTTCATTTCACTTTTTTGTGGATGCACATTCACATCAATGCTCTGCTGTGGCACAGCGATGTTAAGCACCACGAGTGGATAGCCTGATTTTGGCAACAATGAATGGTAGGCATTGTCAATGGCTTTGGCAATGCTACGACTACTGATAATCCGCCCATTCACGATAAAGGTCTGCCACTGTCTGCTACTGCGAATAATCGTTGGCTTAGACAAAAAACCGGTAATCGCGATGCCTTCATCAGCAAAGTCGAGTGGTAATAATTCATCACTGACCTTTGTTCCGTAAATATTTTTTAAAGTATCAAACAACTTCCCATTCCCCGGCGTTGATAATACCAATTTATTATTATTGATAAATTTAAATGCAATCGTCGGATTTGAAATAGCAAGTTTCACAATAATCTCGTTGATATGCGAGCCTTCGGAGTTTGGTGTTTTTAAGAATTTTTTTCGCGCTGGGGTATTAAAAAATAAATCTTCCACTTTAATCGTCGTACCAATATTGCCACCAGCTTCACGTGTATCTACCATTTTGCCCCCGTGAATCTCCACCAAGGTTGCAAATTCGCTTACTTTCAGTCTGGTCGTTAGCGAAAACTTCGATACGGATGCAATTGTTGGCAGTGCTTCACCACGAAAACCGAGTGTATGAATAGAAGTTAAGTCGCTGGCACTTCGTATTTTGCTGGTCGCATGACGAAGAATCGCTAATTTCGCATCTTCATAGCTCATGCCACTACCATTGTCTGTTACCCGCATAAAACTAGTGCCGCCCGCCATAATTTCCACTTCTATTTTGGTACTGCCAGCATCGATGGCATTTTCAATTAACTCTTTAATTACGGAAGACGGTCTATCAACGACCTCACCAGCTGCAATTTTATTGGCGGTCGTTTCATCTAATACACTGATAATGCTACTCATGATTTACCAGCCTCGCCTTTTGCTTGTTTTTGCAATTGATATAAAGCATTCATCGCTTCCAGTGGCGTCATACTCATAATATCCAAAGATAAAATTTGCTCACTCAGCCCAGACGCAAAGAGCGATGGCATTGCTTCATAGCTTTGCACTTGCTTCGCTTCTTTCACCACTGGCTTTTCTTCTAACGTCGTTTCTATTTGTTCCTCAGTTGCTTCTACTAAAGTAGCGGCTACAGTCATCGGTACGATATGGTTACTTTCTAAATCTGCTAAGATTTTCTTCGCACGATCTGTCACCACTTTTGGCAAGCCTGCCAATTTTGCTACATGGATACCATAACTCTTATCTGCTCCACCAGCAATGATTCGGCGCAAGAAGACTACCTCACTACCGCGTTCCTTCACCGCAACACAATAGTTTTTAATCCGTTTATCGTATTCCTCTAAATCAGTTAACTCATGATAATGCGTAGCAAATAACGTTTTTGCGCCCACTTTATCGCGCACATGTTCAATCACGGCACGGGCAATACTCATCCCATCGAACGTACTCGTACCACGACCGATTTCATCAAGGATGATCAAACTATTTTTCGTCGCATATTTTAAAATTTGGGCGACTTCGTTCATTTCCACCATGAAGGTACTTTGTCCACTGACCAAATCATCACTGGCCCCAATGCGAGTGAAAATCCGATCAACTGGACTAATCATCGCTTCACGCACTGGAATAAAGCTACCGATTTGCGCCATCAACGTTAGTAGTGCCACTTGGCGCATGTAGGTAGATTTACCTGCCATATTCGGCCCCGTTATCACCATGATTTCGCTATCAAAATGGTTTAACGTTGTATCATTTGGTACAAACATTTCACGATCCAAGATACGCTCAACGAGCGGATGACGACCATCTTTGATGATAATCTCACCATTATTCGTAATCGTTGGCTTTGTATAATTATAACGACCAGCTGCTTCACTCAAACTAACCAGCGTATCCACTATTGCCACTTGGCGCGCTGTTTGTTGAATACTACTGATGATCGACTTGATCTGATCTCGTATTTGAATAAAGAGCTGATATTCCAGCCCAACAATTTTTTCCTGTGCTCCGAGAATTTTCGTTTCAAACTCTTTGAGTTCCGGCGTAATATACCGTTCAGCATTCGCCAAGGTTTGCTTGCGAATATAGTAGTCTGGCACTGCACTCGTATTGGAATGCGTAACTTCAATATAATAGCCAAATACCTTGTTATAGCCAATTTTAAGGGATTTAACGCCCGTTGTTTCCTTTTCCTTCTGTTCCATATCCTGCAACATTTTACGGCTATCTTTCGCAATCATACGAAGTTCATCTAGCTCTGCATGATACCCCTCTTTGATCATTCCGCCATCGCGCAAAGAAATCCCCGGCGCATCGACGATCGAATCACTCAGCAGACGCACGACATCTTCATAAACATTAATATTTTCATGCGCATATTTCAGTAGATTGGTTTTGCTACTGATCAATTCATTTTTGATATGCGGCAGACTCGCCAAAGATAATTTAAGTGCTACTAAATCTCGTGCATTTGCCGTACCAACTTCAATCCGCGTAATCAATCTCTCAAAATCATAGATTTCTTTTAACGCTTCTTTTAAGTTCTCACGCATACCAAAGTCATCTACGAGCTCGCCAATGGTCGCTTGACGATCCTTGATTTTCGCGATACTAATCAACGGATATTCCAACCATTTTTTTAGCAATCGACTCCCCATTGCTGTATGCGTAAAGTCAAGCACACCCAATAACGTATCTTTTTTACCACCGTCACGTAAATTCCGGGTAATTTCTAAATTGCGCAAGGTATACGTATCAATAATTAAGTTTTCACTCGCATCTAAATACGTCAATTGGTTGAGATGGGTTAAATCCGTCTTTACCGTTTGATGTAAATAATCTAATAAAGTAACAACTGCTTTTTTTGCAATGGTTACTTTTGGCTGGTCTTCTATTTTAAAATGGTCTACTAAAATATCATCCGTACATTCTGTCGGCTCAGCGATTTCGGTAAAACTACAATTGGATAATCGTAAATTTACGAATTCCTTTAATTCAGCTTGGTAACCAAATTGTCCAACAATAATAATTTCCGGTGGCATCAAACGATATAATTGATCAAATAACGTTTGTTTTCCATTGCCATCTTCATATACACCATAGAAACATTCACCCGTAGAAACATCAGAACCAGCCAAGGCAATTTGCGAACCTTCTTGATAAACAAGCGCGATATAATTATTCGTTGAATCGGTCAATACGGATTCAGAAAGCACAGTACCTGGTGTAATGATCTTGATTACTTCACGTTTCACCAAACCTTTACTCGCTTTCACATCACCCGTTTGTTCACAAATTGCTACTTTATAGCCCTTGTTAATCAATTTTACGATATATGTTTCAGCGGCATGATAAGGCACACCACACATCGGAATACGATCCGGTTGGCCTGCCTCCCGCCCTGTAAGTGTAATTTCTAATTCACGTGATGCTAGTTCAGCATCTTCAAAAAACATCTCATAAAAATCGCCTAACCTAAAGAATAAAATTTCATTAGGATGGCGACTTTTAATATCTTTATATTGTTGCATCATTGGAGTGTATGTTGTCGCCATGTTTTCTCCCCTCAAGCTACTGCTATTTTACAAGCTCACCTTTTAAAATCCAAGTCTGAGCATGTGTAATTTTAATATTTAATAATTGTCCGACTTTTTCAGTACCGTCCTTTTTCCAAAGAACAATTTTATTCGTTCTGGTGCGACCAGTCAGCACATTTTCGTCCTTACGACTCGGCCCCTCTACCATAACTTCTAGCACTTGTCCCTCAAATTGTTGATTGATTTCTAAGCTAATTTGGTTTTGAACATCCATCAACTTTTGCAAACGTTCCTTCTTCACTTCCGTTGGCACTTGCTCTTCCATCGTAGCCGCTGGTGTACCAGAACGCTTCGAGTACAAGTAAGTATACGCAACATCATAACGAATTTCTTTTAAAAACGCCAAAGTTTCTTCAAAATCTTCCTCAGTTTCCCCTGGGAAGCCAACGATTAAATCCGTACTAATACAAGCATTTGGTACACTCGCCCGAATTTTTTTCACAAGCTCACGGTAATACGCAGTTGTATAACCACGATTCATTGCTTTTAAAATTTTATCACTGCCATACTGTACTGGCAAATGGAAATGTTCGCAGATATGTTTGCTATTTTTTATCACTTCAATCGCTTTATCGCTTAAATCACGTGGGTGACTCGTCATATAACGAACTCTTTCGATACCAGGCACTTTATCCACTGCTGCCAATAAATCAGCAAAATCAGCTTCTTTGCTATCTTTACCGTAAGAGTTTACATTTTGACCAAGTAAAGTGATTTCCTGAAAGCCTTCACTGACGATTTTTTCTATTTCCGCTATAATATCAGCCATTGAGCGACTACGTTCTCTACCGCGCACATACGGAACAATGCAATACGTACAAAAGTTGTTACAACCATACATAATTGGCACCCATGCAGAAATGCTACTATTACGTTCCGTCGGCACTTCACTCGCCATGACTTGATCTCCCGCTGCCATAGCAACAACTCTACCATTTGAAGTTTCAACTTCCTCGATTATTTTAGCCAATTCATGCACTTGATTCGTCCCCATAACAAAATCAACATGCGGTGCTTTCTCAAAAAGCGCATCGCCATCTTTTTGCGCCATACAACCAGCAATCCCAATGATCAAATCTGGATTTTCCGTTTTCAAACGCTTCAAATCGCCAATTTTACCAAAGATCTTATTCTCCGCACTCTCACGCACACAGCAAGTATTCACCAAAATCAAATCTGCATCTTCCATGACCTCAGTCTTACTATACCCCATAACCCTCAACTGCCCCGCCAAACGCTCCGAATCATTTTCGTTCATTTGACAGCCATATGTGATGAGAAACATATTTTTTCTCGTAGTTTTATTTGTATCATTTATGTTTTTTATTTCAGGCATTCAATCAATTCCTCCGTTTATTTCATTAAATAAAATTATAACATATTATACCTTAGTTCTGCTAAATATATCTGTTTAAAAATAAAAGACGTTACTAAGTACGAGTAAGAGATTATTTCTTTCATTAAACCTATAAAAATTATTGGACAACTTAAATTTAAGCTGTCCAATAATTTCTTGATGTAATACCAAGATGAATGTTATACTATTTTTGGTGCTACCAGACGGTAGGCGGTCAATCACGTTCCAGAAAGGAGCGTGATGCTTATGGATATAATTTCGGCAATAGTTTTTATTGTTGTAGCCACTGGCTACATATTATCCA
>Ga0316613_10001289_pt1 | contig 17329 bp, 15 predicted proteins | sample OWC_soil_day10_C_2_FD_207647 | JGI IMG/M metagenome (GOLD analysis project Ga0316613, IMG submission 207647) | Wetland soil microbial communities from Old Woman Creek delta, Ohio, United States - OWC_soil_day10_CT_b | ecosystem: Environmental > Terrestrial > Soil > Wetlands | place: USA: Ohio...
TCGTAGTCGGGCTTGTCGCTGATCACTTCGTTCTTCTTTTCCTGCGCGGCGGCGTAGGCCGGGCTGTCGTTGACAAAGCGATCGGCCTCGAGCGCCCGCGCATCGGTGGTCGGCACGCACAGTCGCTTGCCGTCGGCGCTGACGTGCGTAAAAGCGGTGACCTGATCGGCGGGAACATGGTTGAGAATCCGCGTTTCTCCGGTGAGGCTGGTGCAGCAGATCGCCTCGCCCTGAACGTAATAGACCTTGCGGCTATTGGCATCGAAACTGATGCTCGCCTTGCCCAGCCCGCGCCGCTCGTTGCCGTTGAAATAGACGTAGGACTTGAGCGTACCTTCGGTATTTTGGGTGAGTTGCCGCTCCCGACCGCTCTGGAGGTCGCGAACGAAGATATTGGGGTGACCGGTCTGGTCACTGATGAAGACCAGCGCCTCGTCCCGCTGATCCAGACTCGACGTGGTGAAGTAAAGCAATTGCTCGTTCGATTGCCCATCCTGCGTGACGCACTGAGCTTCCATTTTCATCCTTCTATCATCCTAGGCCATCCAGAGACCGTTCCCTGGATGGCGATTGGCGCTTCTACTTGGTTTCGACGATACGCTTGACCAAGCTCTTGAGCTCGGGCGTCGTCGCGTACTTTTCCCAAACGACCTTCTCGGCATCGACGAATTGCTTGCGGTCCACGTCGTCGACGAACTGCACGCCGAGCTGTTTGAGCGTTGCCTTAGCCGACTTTTCTTTGTCGGTCCACAGCTTCACGTAAACGTCGACCGACGCCTTGGCGGCCTCGCGGATGATCTTCTGCTCTTCCTTCGACAAGGTGTCCCAGACCTTCTTCGAGAAGACGACGATTTCCGGCGAGATCATGTGTTGCGTTTCGCTATAGACATTGGCCGCTTCGTAGTGCTTGGCGGTTTCATACGACGGATAGTTGTTTTCAGCCGCATCGACCAGACCCGTTTTGAGGCCGGTATAGACCTCGGCGTAGGGAACCGGCGTCGGCGACGCGCCCATCGCGGTAATCATCGACAGGAAGAGATCCGAAGGCGGGACGCGAACCTTCATTCCCTTGACGTCGGCCAGCGTCCTGATCGGCTTCTTGGCATAAAGCGAACGTGCGCCCGACTCGTACATGCACAGGCCGACAAAGCCCGCACGCTCCATCGACGACAGGATTTCGTCGCCAAGCTTGCCGTACATGGTCTTTCTGAAGTGATCCATGTCGCGGAAAATGAACGGGAACGACGGGATCAGCGTTTCCGGGACGATGCCGTGGAACGCCGAGGTATTGACCCGGACCATGTCGAGCGCGCCGATCTTGACCTGTTCAATGGTGTCCTTCTCCGAACCCAGCGCGCTGTTGCCGAAGACCTTGACCTTGTACTTGCCGCCGGTCTTCTCGCCGATCACTTTGCCGAGATAGGTGACCGCCTGGACGGTCGGATAGTCATTGGGGTGCACGTCGGCGGAACGAAAATCCCTCGCCTGGGCCGCACCGAAAGTCATCAGAATCGCCAACGAGCAACACTTCAACAGCGAAAATCTCATTTCAATCTCCTTTATGTAATATGCCGGCTCGCTTGAAGATTCCTCTCGTACAAGACGGATTTTTTTAGCCAGCGCCGATCCGACACAGCAAAGGATTAGCGCTAACCCAACACGATTGTATTCCGCTCTCAACAAAGAGGTCAAGCGCTAATCCTTCGGATGGATTCGAGGCTTTGGCTAGCGCATTTGATTATCCGGAGCGATTTTGAGACACTTCCCGCCTTCAGCGCCTAAGCAGAGCCCTCATGCCCATTCGTCGCCCAGCCACTCTCCAGGACGTTGCCGCCATGGCCGGCGTCTCGGCGACCACGGTGTCCAAGCTCATCAATCGGCAAAAAAGTTTTTCCAAGGAGGTCGAGGCGCGCATCCGCGCCGCGATCGAGACGCTCGACTACCGCCAGAACCCGGCGGCGCGCAGTATGGCCACCGGACAGACCCGCGTCGTCGGACTCGCCGTACAGGATCTGCGCAACCCCCACTTCACCGGAATCATCCAGGGCGCCAGCCAGGTCGCCGAAGCGCAAGGTTTCGGCCTGATGGTCGTCGATTTCAAGGAGAAGGAACAGAACGCCCAGAATCTGTTGAGTACACTGGCACTGCGCGTCGATGGGATCATCGCCAGTTCACGGCTGCCGGAAGCCGCGCTCGCCCAGTTGCAGGCGAGCCGCAAGCCCGCCGTGCTGTTCGGGCAGACCGAGCCGGGCCAACTCGCCCACGGCGCCCTGCCGTCGGTGCGCATCCGCGGTTACCAGGCGGCTTACCTGCTGGGCAAGCACTTGGCGGAAAGCGGCCGCCACCAGGTGACCTATCTCTCTTACCCCAAATCGCGCTGGGACCACGAGCGCTTGCACGGCCTGCGCGAATCAATGCCCGACGCCAAGATCAAGGTCATCGAACTGGAAGCGCAAACCATGGAGGCCGGTGAAAGCATTGCCGCCTCGGCCATTTACGGCGCCGACGGCTGCGACGCCATCGTCTGCTACAACGACATGATCGCCATCGGCCTGCTGCATCAGGCGTGCGCGCTCGGTGTCGAGGTTCCCGGCCAGATCGCCATCGCCGGCTTCGACAATGTTCCGACCACGCGTTTCATGACGCCACCGCTGACCACCGTCGATATGTGCAGCGAAGAGCAAGGCGAAAAAGCGATGGAACTGCTGCTGCAGCTGATCAAAACCGGCGAAGCCGAAGCGACCGAGCTGCAACTCGAACCCCGGCTGATCGTTCGCGCGTCGACCGGCAGACGATGATGGCCGGAGCGGGAGCGCGGCTCAGGTCCGGAAAATCTTGACCGAAGCTTCCATCTGCACGGCGACCTCTTCCATCTCGTGCGCCTTGCGGTCAGCTTCTTCGACACTCGACCGGCTCTCGTCGGCCATCTGCGCGATCGCTTCCATCGCCTGAGTGATTTCGCTAATGGCGATCTTCTGCTCGCTCACCGAACCGGTAATCTCGCCCATACCGCGATGCGTCCGCTCGGACACCTCGCGCGCTTCGTCAAACGCCTCCGAGACGCTGGCGACGGCGCCCTCGCTGGCCGCCAGCGAGACCTTGCCGCGCTCGACGACCTGCGCCACGGCGGACGACTGCTGCGCCAGGTTCTGGGTGATTTCGTCGATCCGCTTGGCCGACTGCGACGACATCTCGGCGAGTTTGCGAACTTCGTCGGCAACCACGGCGAAGCCCCGCCCATGCTCGCCGGCGCGAGCCGCCTCGATGGCGGCGTTGAGCGCCAGCAGATTGGTCTGGTCGGCGATGTCGCGCACCTGGCGGGTCATGCTGGTGATCGCCTGCGTGCTCTCGATGAATTTGACGACGACCTGTTCGATCTCGCCGACCGAGTTCTGGACGCCGGTCATCTCGCCGAGCAATTGATGCAACCGTTCGTTGCCGCGACTGCTGGCCTGCAGGCTTTGATCCGACAACTCGCGCAGCTCGACCGCGGCATCGGCGACGCAGGAAACGCTGACGGCAATTTCCTCGAGCGCTGCCGCGGTTGACGCTGCCGACTCGGATTGCCGATTGGCGCCGTCGAGCAGACTGGCGGCCGTCGTCGCCAGGTCGGCCGATGTCGTCTTGACCGCGTCAGCCCCGCGTCGCACTCCGCCGACGGCGAGCGCCAGATGTTCTTTCATGTCCTGCAGCGCATCGAGCAGCAACCCGGTCTCGTCACGCGATTCGACCAGCACCTCCCCGGTGAGGTCGCCCGCAGCCACCGAACTGGCCACTGCCACCGCCTGGCGCAGCGGCGCGGTGACGCTGCGGATCACCCAGAAGCCAAGCGCGGCGCTGATCAGCAGCGCCCCCACGCTCATCGACAGCAGCACGGCGCGGGTATTGCTGTACGTCGCGCTCGAGGCCGCTTCGGTGGCGGCGATTTTGGCGTTCTGCAACTTGGCCAACTCGGTCAGCGCGACGCTCATCTTGCCCGCCGCCGGCGAAATGTCTTTCTCGGCAACGTCGGTGGCGACGGCATTCTGGAACGACTCGACCAGTTCGGCGATTTTCTGCAAAGGCGCGGCGAATTTCTTCGACTCAGCCTCTACTTGAGCAAACAGCTGTTTTTCCTGATCCGAAAGAACCGACGAGTCAAGCTTGGCGAAAGCCGCCACATCCGCTTCCAGCTCGCCCTTGAGTTGCTTCATTTTGGCCAGGCTCTCGTTCATCCGCGCCGCGTCAAAGCCGCCCGCCACCTGCTGAACGGTCAGCACCAGGTTGAGCAAGGTGCCCTGGGTATCACCCGTCGCCTTGGCGTATTGACTCGTCGCGTTGGTCGCGGCCAGTCCCGATTTGAGCGAAGCCAGGCTCTGCAGCCCGAGCACCATGACCACCAGCAGAAAAAAGGAAACGATGCCAAAGCCGAGCGTGAGGCGGGTGGCGATTTTCATGTTGTTGAGCATATCTTCAGCAAGACCCAGAGTATTTGGCGTTAAGCACGGATGAGCGACGAGCAACGGGCCCGAAGAGAATTATCAGGCGCAGTGTGTCACAAAACCCGGTCCCGTTTTCTATTAACTAGAAGCGATTGGCCTGGATATAATCCTGGCCGCCGGTCAAAAATTCGACGAGGTTGGTGACCGCCCGCACCGCCTGGCGCTCGACGCTTTCAAAAGTACGACTGCCGATGTGCGGCGTCACCAGGATCGTGTCGATCTGTTGAAAAGGATGGCCTGGCGGCATCGGTTCCTCGTCGACGACGTCGGTCGCGTAGCCGGCGAGCTGGCCGCTGCGGCAGGCTTGCGCCACATCGGCCTCGACCACCAGGCCGCCGCGCGCGGTGTTGATCAGGTAAGCGCCCGGCTTCATCAACGCCAGCGTTCGCGAATTGATCAGGCCGCGATTGGCGTCATCAAGACTCAGGTGCAGCGAAACCACGTCAGAGCATCGAAGCAACGCTTCGGCGCTCTCCATGCGTTCGACGCTGTGGTCGGCGGCGAAGGCTTCGGGCCACGACCGGCCATAGGCGACGCAGTGCATACCGAAGGCGTTGGCGCGTTTGACCACTTCCTGGCCGATGCGTCCCAAGCCCAGCACGCCGAGCGTCTTGCCCATCAGTTCGTGACCGGTGCGGCGCGTCCACTGACCGCTTTTCACCGCGCTGGCATGGATCCAGAAATCCTTGGCCAGCGCGATCATCAGGCCAAAGGTGTGCTCGGCGACGGTGCTGTGGTTGACGCCGGGAGTAAATAGCACCGGAATCCGCTTCGCGCTGGCGTGCGCCACGTCGATCGAATCGAGTCCGATCCCGTACTTGGCGATGACCTTGAGCTTGTCTCCCGCCGCGTCGATGACGTGGGCGCTGATTCTGTCGTCGCCGTTGAGGAAAGCATCGAAACCGTTATTCTCGCGAATCAGTTCGAGTATTTGCGCTTCGCTCAGCGGTCCGCGCGCGCGGATGACCTCAAAGCCACTGCGCGCCAGCAGATCGTGATGTGGTCCCGGGGTATCCTGGAAGCTGGTGGTGGTCAGCAGAATTTTCATGGTGTCTTTAGCGGTGAGAGTTGGTCGGTGCAGCGCCGAGTTCACTGAGCGCCCCCCGGGCATTTTATGGGCTATGGCCAATCCAGTGGTAAGAATCACGGCGCGCTGGCAGCGGCGCCTGGCCTGCGCGACAATGGCCGGCCTGATGACCTTGCGACCGACCGCCATGCCACCGAAAAAAAACAGCGCCACGCCCTGCCCCTGCGGCCAGCCGAAAGACTACGCCGACTGCTGCGGCATCTACCACGCCGGCGTTGCGGCGCCGACCGCCGAAGCGCTGATGCGTTCGCGCTACAGCGCCTACGTGCTGGCGCTCGAACCTTATCTATTGGCCACCTGGCACACCAGCACGCGGCCGACAGACGTCACTGCCGAAGAAAAAACGCGCTGGCTCGGGCTGACGATCAAGCGCTTTGAGGCAACTGGCGCTGACCGCGCGCTGGTCGAATTCGTCGCGCGCTACAAGATCGGCGGCCGCGCGCAGCGACTGCACGAGGTCAGCCGCTTTGTTCGCGAGGACGGGCGCTGGTATTACGTCGATGGACAGTTCGATGACGTCGTGGCGGATCGATGCTGATGAGCGACGAGTCGAACAACGAGCTGACTATCCTCTACCGCGACGAGCAGCTGATCGCGATCGACAAGCCAGCCGGACTGCTGGTCCATCGCACCGTCCTCGACCGCCATGAGACGCGCTTTGCCGTGCAGTTGCTGCGCGACCAGATCGGCCAGCACGTCCATCCCGTGCACCGTCTCGATCGCGGCACCTCGGGCGTGTTGCTCTTCGCGCTCGACCGCGCCATCGCGCGTACGCTAAGCGACCAGTTCGAGGCGCAGCATGTCGACAAGACCTATTTGGCAGTCGTTCGCGGCCACCCACCCGAAGCCGGGCGAATCGACCATGCGCTGACGCGCCAGTACGACGATTACGAGTTCCGCAATCCGGCGAGCGTCGCCGCCGCGCAAGACGCGATCACCGACTACCGGAGACTAGCCGTGACCGAACTTGCGCAGCGCGTCGATCGCTACCCGACCAGCCGCTACGCGCTGCTCGAACTCAAGCCCCAGACCGGTCGCCGCCATCAATTGCGCCGCCACTTGAAGCACCTGGCGCATCCGATCATCGGCGACGCGACCTACGGCAAGGGGCGCCACAACCGTCTGTTTCAGGAGCTGTTTGGCAGCCATCGCCTGCTGCTCGCCTGCCTCGAGATGCGCCTGACACATCCGGTCAGCGGACAGCCGCTGACGCTTCGCGCGCCACTCGCTGCGGATTTTCACGACGTTTTGGGCAAGCTCGGCTGGGGCGCCGTGCACGAGGAACCACCTGGCCCGTAGGAGCCCAATTCATTGGGCGATTGCAGCGTTCGAACACAACCAATCGCGCAGCGAAGCTGCGCTCCCACAGGACGCCCCCTTGCGGGGAATGAGCGGGTTATTCAGCCCCCGGATTCCCACACCGGCAGCACCCCGGCCTCACCCGGCGCGCAAGCAAAGGCAGCATCGACGCCGAGACCGCCGACCCAGGCAAGCTGGTCGCCGACCCACAGCAAGGGTAGCCGCGAGCGCTCCCAAGGCGGAATCGCGGCGTCCTGACAAAGCTTGCGCAGGCTGCGGCGCGGCCGCCTGGCGTCAGGCCGAAAGCGTTCGCCGCCGAACCTCGGCCGCAGCGTGACCTCGCCACCTTGCAGCGCTCGGCGGTCGATTCCCGACCCCGTGCCCGGAACGAGAAGGATCCGTCCGCCGGCCCACGGCAAGTCAGGCTCGCCCGACCAGGACTGGACAACAGGTGATGAATCCGGCGGGTGGCCGATGAGGTGCAGTTCGCCGCGATAGACATGTAGCTCGCCGTCGACGGTCGCCACGCAGGTTTCCGAGAGGCTGTCGGCGCTCGAGAGCTGACGCAGCGCCTCGTCGATCCAGCGCGTATCGGGCGCACGAAACCCTGCGGCGAGCCAGGCGAAGCGCAGCAGATTGCGCGCTCGCGCCGAACTGAGCACATTGAAGCCGGAAAGATCGATGCGCCCGGCCGGTGTGGTCAACGCAGCACGATCGATCGCCGCCAGCTCGTCGAGCAGCAACGCGCCTTCGGCGAAGTGCGACGCCGCTCGCGCCAGCGATTTTGGCGCGCCAGGGAATTTTTCATCGAGCCGCGGCATCACCTCGTGGCGCAGATAGTTGCGCCGAAAATGCGTATCGGCATTGCTCTCGTCGTCAATCCAGGAGAGCGATTGCGCGCTCGCGTAGTCTTCGATCAGCGCCCGCGGCACGTCGAGCAGCGGGCGCACCAGCCGCGGCCCGCTGCCCTGCGTACGTTCGGCGAGCATGCCGGCGGCGCCAGCGATTCCGGCACCGCGCAGCAGATTGAGCAGCACCGTTTCGGCCTGATCGTCGCGATGATGAGCGAGCGCCAGCAAGTCCGCGTCGCAGTCGGCAAACGCCGCATGGCGCGCGCGGCGCGCGGCGCTTTCCAACCCTTCGCCGGAGCCCTGCGCCACCGTGACGCGAACCATCGACAACGGCACCGCATGGCGCGCGCACCATTCGGAGCAGAACGCGGCCCAATCGTCGGCGTTGGCGCTGATGCCGTGATTGACGTGGAGCGCGGACAGTGAAAACGGATAAGCAGCGGACGAGCGCAGGCGGTCAAGCGCATGCAGCAGGACAACCGAGTCGCGCCCACCGGAGAGACCGACGCACAGACGCCCAGACGCCGAACTTGCCGTCGGCCGACTCAGTCGCTCCGCGAAAAAATCCGCCAGGATGGCGACGAGCGGGTGCTCATCACCCGCCACGCAAGGATCAGCGCTGCGCCTGCTCTTTGGTTCGGCCATAGGCCATCAGCCGCGCGAAGCGCGCCTCAAGCAGTTCGCCGGTCGACAGCGCAGAGAGCTGTTTCAAGCTATCCTGCAGCGCCTTCTTGAGACTCGCGCCCATCGCCGGGTAGTCGCGATGCGCGCCGCCGAGCGGTTCGCTGACGATTTTGTCGATCAACCCGAGCGTCTTGAGACGCGACGCGGTGATGCCCATGATTTCGGCGGCCTCACTCGCCTTTTCAGCGCTCTTCCAGAGAATCGACGCGCAGCCTTCGGGAGAGATCACCGCGTAGGTCGAGTACTGCAGCATCTGCACGACGTCGCCGATGCCGATCGCCAACGCGCCGCCCGACCCGCCTTCGCCGATCACGGTGACGATGATCGGCACCTTGAGTTCGGCCATCACGTAGAGATTGCGACCGATCGCTTCGGACTGGCCGCGCTCCTCGGCGTCGATGCCGGGATAGGCGCCCGGCGTATCGATGAAGGTCATCACCGGCAGGCCGAACTTTTCGGCCAGGCGCATCAGGCGCAGCGCCTTGCGATAGCCCTCGGGACGCGGCATGCCAAAATTGCGGTAGAGCTTTTCCTTGGTGTCATTGCCCTTCTGGTGGCCGATCACCATCACCGGCTGGCCGTTGAAACGCGCCAGGCCGCCGACGATCGCGTGGTCGTCGGCAAAAGCGCGGTCGCCGTGCAGTTCCTCAAAATCGGTAAAGACGAGATCGATGTAGTCGAGCGTATGCGGGCGCTGCGGATGACGCGCGACCTGCGCGATCTGCCACGGCAAGAGCTTGGCGTAGATTTCCTTGGTCAGGATCTGGCCCTTCTTCTCGAGACGCGCGATCTCTTCGGAGATGTCGACCGCCGAATCGTCCTGCGCGAAGCGCAAGGTTTCGATCTTGCCTTCGAGGTCGGCAATCTGCTGTTCAAAGTCGAGAAAACTGATTTTCATCAAGCGTTGGGCCGGTTCTAAAATGGCGCCCATTCTAACCCAAAGCCCCCGGATCGGTTGGTGCGCCGCAACAGGCGGCTGCACGGGGTGGGCGCTCAATACTCGACCGGCAGCGGATCGAGGCTGCGCCAGAGATACCAAGTCGCCACCGAGCGCCACGGACGCCAACGTTCGCCGTACGCGGCAAGAACTCCCCGGGGCGGACGCTCACCCGCCAGGTAGTGCAAGGCGACGGCCTTCTGCAAGCCGATGTCGTCGAGCGGAAAAACGTCGGGGCGAAGCTGGTTGAAGATCAGGAACATTTCGGCGGTCCACACGCCGATGCCGCGCACCGCGGTGAGCTCGGCGATGATCTCCTGATCACTCATCGACGACCAGCGGCTCAGGTGGATCTCGCCGCTACTGAAATGGCGAGCCAAGTCGCCCAGATACTCGACCTTGCGCGCCGACAGGCCGCAGGCGCGCAGCGTCTGGCTGTCGCTGGCCAGCAGCTGCGCCGGAGCGATCGACGGCAAGGCCGTCGCCAAGCGCAGCCAGACACTGTCGGCGGCCTTGACCGAAATCTGCTGGCCGACGATCGAGCGCGCCAGCGTGACGAAAGGATCGCCGCGCGAGACCAGCGATGCCCCCGAAAAACGTTCGACCAGCGCGGCCATCACCGGATCGCACTGCGCCAGCGTGGCAGACGCGTGTTGCCAGTAATCGGGAATCATGGTGACAGACGGGGCCGAATCGTTGTATTAAGTCGCTTCATTTTTGATTAACCTTTGGCGTTGCACCGAGAGCAGAGGATTATGGGCGAAAAAATCTGGCTGAAGAGCTATCCGGCGAACATGCCGAGCGAAATTGTGCTGCCGCCCTTTGCCTCGCTGTCCGGACTGCTTGACGACACGTTTCGCCGCTTCGCCGCCCAGCAGGCTTTCGACAACTTCGGCCACGGCATGAGCTTTGGCGAAGTCGACCGTCTGTCGCGCGATTTCGCAGCCTTCCTGCTCGGACTTCCGGGAATCGCGCGCGGCGACCGCGTCGCGATCATGCTGCCCAACCTGCTGCAGTACCCGGTGGTGCTGTTCGGAATCGTTCGCGCCGGGCTCACGGTGGTCAACATCAACCCGCTCTACACCGCGCGCGAACTCGAACAGCAGCTCAAGGACTCGGGCGCCAGGGCGATCGTCATCCTCGAGAATTTCGCGCGAACGCTGCAGCAGGTTCTGCCGCGAACGGCGATCGAACAGGTGATCAGCACGCAGCTCGGCGACCTGCTGCCGGCGCCCAAACGCTGGCTGGTCAACACCGTCGTCAAGCACATCAAGAAGATAGTCCCGAGCTGGCGCATCGCGCGCGCAATACCCTTGCGCGCGGCGCTCGCAAGCGGCGCTCGCGCCGATTTCAAGCCATTTCCGGTCGGCCACGACGACATCGCCTTCCTGCAATATACGGGAGGAACCACCGGCGTCGCCAAGGGCGCCATGCTCACGCACCGCAACCTGCTCGCCAACCTCGAGCAGACCAGCCTGTGGATCTCGGGCAGCTTCAGCGAAGGCCGCGAGGTCGTCGTCGCGCCGCTGCCGATGTACCACATCTTCTGCCTGACGCTGACGCTGGCCTTCATGAAGTGGGGCAGCCAAACGGTGCTGATCACCAACCCGCGCGACCTGCCAGCCTTCGTCAAGGAACTCAAGCGCTGGAAGTTCAGCGTGCTGACCGGGGTCAATACGCTGTTCAACGGGCTGATGAATACGCCGGGTTTCGCGACGCTCGATTTTTCGGCACTCAAAGTCGTCGCCGGTGGCGGCGCGGCGGTGCAAAAAACGGTCGCCGAGCGCTGGCAGAAAATTACCGGGACCTGCCTCACCGAAGCCTACGGACTCACCGAAACGTCGCCCGGCGTCTGCTGCACGCTGCTCGGAACCCCGTGGAACGGCACCATCGGCCTGCCTGTCGCGTCGACCGACGTATCGATCCGCGACGACGCCTTCAACGAACTGCCGCCGTGGACCGGCGAAGGCGACATCGCCAGACACACCGGCGAGATCTGCGTGCGCGGACCGCAGGTGATGCGCGGCTACTGGAACAATGCAGAGGAAACGGCGCAGGCCATCGTCGACGGCTGGCTCAAGACCGGCGACATCGGCCACATGGATGACCAAGGCTACGTCACCATTACCGATCGCAAGAAGGACATGATTCTGGTCTCGGGATTCAACGTCTACCCCAACGAGGTCGAAAGCGTCGTGATGAACCATCCGGGCGTTACCGAATGCGCAGTGATCGGCGTTCCCGACGAGCGCTCAGGCGAGGCGGTCAAGCTGGTGGTGGTGAGAAAGGACCCGAACCTTGGCAAGGAGGATCTCATCGCCTATTGCCGGACGCAACTCACCGGCTACAAGCGACCGCACTACATCGACTTTCGCGACAGCTTGCCGAAAACGCCGATCGGCAAGATCCTGCGCCGCGAACTGCGCGACGAACACGTGACGACGTTCAGGGCAACCAGCTGACCGTATAACCATCCGCCTTGAACAAGGCCAACAAGCCGCGTTCGCCGTAAAGATGCAATGCGCCAAGCGCGAAAAACATCGATCCCTTCTCTTTGAGATGCCGATTGATACGCTCGTGAAATAGCGCGCTGCGTTCGTCGATCCCGTAACGGGTAAACACCGGATCGTTCGACGCCTCCGCCGCCAACTGCGCTTCGACCGCAGCGACATTTTCGGTTTTCCAGGCCAGCCAGCTTTCTTCGATGGCGCGGCATTCGGTATCCTTGCCCGCAGCGCGGGCCGCCACGAGCAATGCGGCAGCGTTGTGTTGGGCACTGCTCAACTGCTGAAAACTCGCACTTTTTTCCCGGTCCTGGTCGCTCATTTGCCCGAAGATGCGCTGACGATCTTCCGGCGTTTCCAACCCGTGAATCCTTTTTCCGCTCTTTTGCACGACCCAGGCGGTCTGCACGTCGGCACCAACCATCGAGAAGCCACAATCGGCATAGAGCGGCTGCAATTCGCCCGCACCTTTTTGGGAAACCCTCTTCAGATCGGCATCCGGTTGAGCAGTTTGCCTCGGTTCGGCGGCCTGCACACCGGGCCTGCTGTACGGCGCGGCCAGTTCGACAAAAGTGCGGTCAGCCCCCAAAATCCGCTGCCACGCCGAAGGCTTGAGCATGAGGTGAAATTCTTCGGCTGCGAAAAGCTTGTCGTAATGAATCACGCCAAACAGATAGAACGGTGCAGCACCTTCAGTGTTGGGGGTGATCTCGTAAAGGAAGCCGCCTTTATCGGCAACTGGCTTGCCGACATCGTCGGCGCCAGGCAGCGCTTGCCGCGCCGGCTGGCAACCCAACAAGACCAGAGCGCCGAGCGCAACGAGAAGCCATGATCTCATTTCACGCGTTCCTGGCGAATCCTGCGTCGTTTGACAACGGCAGTTGGCGCTAAGTGCGCCTAAAGGCTGGCGCGAATCACTCCAGCCAGACGCTTGACGCCTTCCTCAATCTGCGCCGGCGGAACGGTGACAAAAGCCAGCCGCAGCGCTTCACTGACCGGATTGGCGGCATAGAAAGGCGCGCCGGGGACAAAAGCCACGTTGAGCTCAATGGCACGCGCCAGGATCGCCGTGGCGTCCATTCCGCGCGGCAACTCGGCCCACAGGAACATCCCGCCGCGTGGCGTGTTCCAGCGCACGCCTTCAGGCATATGGCGCTTGAGCGCGCCGAGCATCGCCGCACATTGGTCGCGGTAGAGCGTGCGGATGGTCGGAATATGGCCGTCAAGGAAACCATCCTTGATCACTTCGTAGACCGCCATTTGCGACAGCGTCGCGGTGTGCAGATCGGTCGCCTGCTTGGCCTGCACCAGTTTGCTGCGCAGTGCCAGCGGCGCGATCACGTAGCCCAGGCGCAGGCCCGGCGCCAGAACCTTCGAGAAGGAACCCATATAGACCGTGCGTTCCGGCGCCAGCGAACGGATCGAGCGCGGTGTTTCGCCGTCGTAGGACAGCGCGCCGTAGGGGTCGTCTTCGAGAATCAGCAAGTCGAGTTCGCGAGCCCGCTCGGCCAGACGGTAACGGCGTTCCTCGGACAACAGGCGGCCGGTCGGATTCTGGAAATTCGGCAGGCAGTAAAGGAATTTCGAGCCGCGCATCGACTCGTTGAGGGCTTCGGGCAGCAACCCGTCCTCGTCCGAGGCGATCGAGACATACTTCGGCGCGAACAGCGAGAAAGACTGCAAGGCGCCCAGGTAAGTCGGCGTCTCAACGAGCACTGTATCGCCCGGATCGACCAGCACCTTGGCCAGCAGATCGAGCCCCTGCTGCGACCCCGAGACGATCAGCACCTCGTCGGGCGAAACCGGCGCCTCGGGGGTGCCGACGCGCGCCGCGATCCACTCGCGCAGCGGCGCGTAACCCTCGGTGGTGCTGTATTGCAGCGCTTCCCGGCCAGAGTTGGCGAGCACCCGGTCGAGCGCGCCACGCATCGCATCGACGGGGAAGGTCAATGGAGAAGGCAGACCGCCGGCGAAGGAAATCACCTCGGGACGCTCGGTCACCTTGAGAATTTCGCGAATCGCCGAACTTTCAATCGCGCGCGCTCGTTGCGAAAATCGGCGGTTGAAATCCACGGCAGGAATCGGGTCCGAAACGTCAATATTCAGGGCATGGGCGGCGGCGTTATTGGTCATGATCATCAATCATTGGAGGTCGATCTGGTGCCGGAGTCGCTGCCTCCGGCGTGATCGCTCAGTCTACGCTTTTTTTCCGCCGACCAAAACATGGCGAACAAGAAATTGAATGGCAGCGTACGATGAGCGTTTCCCTACAGTTCGATCAGCGTCTGCCGATATGGGTTAAAATCCGCAACCAGACTGGTCCGACGGCAAAAAGAAAAAGCCTGCCAGACGGCGAAAACCAAGAGCACTCCCTAAATGTCAGAACCTTACTTTTTTTTTCGTCCGATTCTCGCCGAAGACCGCAGCTGGGCAGCGTTCGACTGGCAGTGCGCAACGCGCTTCACGACCGACAGTGCCGACCTGGTCCGTTGCTTTGAAGAAGCTGGCGCCGTAGCGTTGACCAAACTGTTGCCGCTGGTCGCGCCGCTTAATCCGGCGGCTTTTGAACAAGCTTCGTTTTTCGAAAATTTCAACGCTAAACACGTAATTTTCGTCCTTCCTTTCGCCTGCCTTGAAACCCCGTCGATCGTCGCGCAGTGCATCGCATTGCGTACCCAGGGCCATCGCTTCGGCGTGCACATCGACGCCAACGAGCTGCTGCATAAAATCCCGATTGCTGCGTTTGATTATCTGTGGATCGATGCTGCATTCGCCCGTCAGGAGCTCTCGGCAAGCGACCTTGAGTACTGCGAGGGAATGGGCTTCCACAAAATCGCCAGCAGCGTCGGTTCGCATGAAATGCATGGCTGGCTGACCGACAAAAGATTTGAGTGGTCCGATAGTCATTTTCTGACTTCGCATAACCCGCTTGGCGCCAAAGAACCCGATCTGACGCGCTTGAAGTTGCTCAAACTCTTGAACCTCGTCAGACAGGACGGCGACACGCGCGCGATCGAAGAGATCTTCCGCGAAGAGCCCAAGCTTTCCTATAACCTGCTGCGTCTGGTCAATTCGGTCGCCGTTGGCGCCAGAACGCGAATCAGCAATTTTTCCCAGGCAATTGCGATCCTTGGGCGTCGCCAGTTGCAGCGCTGGCTGCAACTGCTGATCTATGCCAACAACCTCGCCGATGGCAACGCCCCCAACCCGCTGATGCAGATCGCCGCGGCGCGTGGTCGTCAGATGGAGCTGCTCTGTACCGCGCTCGCGCCACAATCCGATTGTTCAGAGCTGTGCGACAACGCGTTCATGATCGGCCTGTTTTCGCTGCTCGAGGTGCTGATCAATTTGCCGATGAAGGACATTCTGGCCGAACTACCGATGCCGGACGAGGTGACCGCGGCCTTGATCGCCCGGTCGCAAGGGGGCGTTCTCGGTCAACTTCTGGCAGCGATCGTTGCCGGCGAAGCCGGTAATTTTTCAGACGCCGAAGCGATTCTTGGCAAGCAGGGAATCAGCGCGGCGACGCACGCCAAAGCGCAGCTTGCGGCGCTCCACTGGGCCAGCCGAATCAACATCAACGAACAAGACGGCGCCGAGGCCTAAAATCTCAGGCCAGCCGCTTCAAATGGCTGCCACAGCCTGAACGGCAGTCGCTGGCCCCAAAACCGGCGACCGTAAGCTCGCCGACGATTTGCTGATTGACCGCACATTCCGCTTCGTCGTAGCGCCGCACTTCGCGCACGTGCACGCCCGGCGCGGCAAGCAGATAGTCGATGTGCCAGTGCATTTTCTTGGCACTCGACAGATGACGTCTCACCCTGGCTTCGAAATTTCGCAGCGCGCTGCCGGTGTAGCTATAGAGTCCAGCGGGAAAATAAAACGCGCCGAGCCGGCCGACGCGCACTTGGACCGGCTTGGCGACCTCGATCAACAACTGGTAGGTGCGCGGCAGGATCAATCACCGCAGAAGGGATTGCTGCGCCGCTCGGCACCGAGCGTCGACATCAGCCCGTGCCCGGGGATGAAGGCGACATCGTCGCCAAGTGGCCAGAGTCGCCCGCGGATCGACGCAATCAAGGTATCGAAATCACCTTTCGGAAAATCGGTACGGCCGATCGAGCCCTGGAAGAGGACGTCGCCGACGATCGCCAGCCGGCCGGGCTCGTTGAAGAAAACCAGATGTCCGGGCGTATGCCCGGGACAGTGCAAGACCGCCATTTCGACCTTGCCAAAACTCACGCGATCGCCCTGCTCGAGCCAGCGATCCGGGGTAAAGGCACGCACCTCGGGAAAACCGAACATCCGGCTTTGCTCGGGCATGCCGTCGATCCAGAACTGATCTTCGCGCTGCGGGCCTTCAATCGGCAACGAGAGCCGCTCGGCGAGTTCGGCGACGGCGCCGGCATGGTCGATATGCCCATGGGTCACCAGAATTTTTTCCAGCACGACGCCGTTTTTCTTGACCGCTGCCAGGATGCGTGGGATATCCCCGCCCGGATCGACCACCGCAGCGCGCAGTGTCTCGTCACACCACAGCAGGCTGCAATTCTGTTCAAACGGCGTCACCGGAATAATCTGATATTTTATGGCCATGAAGAGTCCGCTACGCGCAAAGCGCGAAGTATAGCAGAGCGAAAATCGTCGCCGCCCGCCGCTTCAAGCTTGACGGCCCGCGCGCTTCGGCGTCGCTTGCGGCGGCTCGGGCAGTGACTCGTTGAGGAAATCCCGCATGCGCTGCCAGTGGGTTCCCGGCCAGAAGATGCGCCGACAATGGCGACAGGAGGTAAAGCGCGTCTGACCCGCCCGAACCGAAGGCGGCAGTCGTTCGCCGACCGCCTGCTTATCGACATCCTGGCAGGCAGCGCGAGAAGGGCCGCATGCGGCACGCCAAATCGAGGCGGTAGACGAGCAACTCCTGCCCACGCCGTGCTGACGGCAGAAAATCGTTGAGTTCGGCGTAGATGCGAAAGCTTGCCGAAGCCACCTTCCCACCGTAACCTAACGGCGACGCCGGAACTCCTTGGCCTGCTCGCGCACGATCAGCCGGGAAAGCGCGTTCATTTCCTCGGCCAACAAGGCGACCAAATCGTCGATCGTGAAGATTCCCTGCAGTCGTCGCCGACCACCGGCAGACGTCGAACGCCGTGGTCGCGCATCAGGCGCATGGTTTCGAACACGCCCTCGGACTCACGCACGCTGTAAAGCGCTTCGCTCACCACCTCGCCGACCAGAACCGCCTCCGGATCGAGGCCGGCCGCCATCACTTCGACCACTAGGTCGCGATCGGTGATGACCCCAACCGGCCGGCTCACGTCGGCGTCGGCAGCGACTCAACGGCGCTCGGGGTCCGGACGTTTTTTCGCGATGCAACGCAGGTCGAACGGGCGACCGATCACCGGCTATCTACCGAACAGCCCACACCACTTAGCCGCAATGAGCATAAATTGCGCAAAAAAAAACAGTTGCCTTGCTGATATATCAGG
>Ga0316613_10001292_pt1 | contig 17313 bp, 17 predicted proteins | sample OWC_soil_day10_C_2_FD_207647 | JGI IMG/M metagenome (GOLD analysis project Ga0316613, IMG submission 207647) | Wetland soil microbial communities from Old Woman Creek delta, Ohio, United States - OWC_soil_day10_CT_b | ecosystem: Environmental > Terrestrial > Soil > Wetlands | place: USA: Ohio...
CGGCATCGACTTCCAGCAGATGGTCAAGGGCGCCGTGCTGCTCGCCGCCGTGGTGTTCGATCTCTACAATAAAAACAAGGGGTAACCTGCCTCACCTCCACAAGCCCCGATCCTCCTGACCAACTTGGCGGGGCCGAAAGGCTCCGCTTTTTCATGCAAAAACGCCCCGGCGCGGATGGCACCGGGGCGTCAGTGTTGACGTGTGGAGGTCGTCAGGCGGCGCGTTTGTGCGGCGGCTGGCGCAGGTTGGCCACCGGCTCCCAGACGGCGCGGTCGAGCTCGCGCTCGGCGGTCTCCTGGCAGAAGCCGACGTCGTCGAGCAGGTAGGGGTCCTCGACCAGGCGCTGCAGATCCTGACGCAGAAGGGCACGCTTGCGCCACTGCCGGTAGAGCTGCCCGGGATTGAAGGTGTCACCGACCCACTGACGGAGAGGCATTGAGAAGATCATGATAGGACTCCGTGGTCTTCGCTTGGTGTCTATATGACGGGGCACGACCGCCCCTTCAAACGCCTTTTTGGGTGGCTTGACGTGCGAAAAACTCAACTGTAAACAAATCCTTACCAGCGGCACCACAATGGCCGGGTCTCCGGCACAGGTGCCTAGGTGGTAGTGCGTGACCGACCGTCATATTTCTGACAAAACAGCCCTCTGGCGGGCATGATCTACGGGATTTGCAGGATGGTGGAGCGCCGTTGATACCTTGGTCGATGCGGGCTTGCCGCGGGGCATGGCGGCACCCAGACGTGCGTGAAAATCAACTGGAAACCGAACTTCGGGAGCACCGACCGTGGCCGTTCATCGTCTGCCCAGCCTCAACGCCCTCCGGGTGTTCGAAAGCGTCGCCCGCCTCGGCGCGCTCAACCGCGCCGCCGAGGAACTCAACGTCACCGAGAGCGCCGTCAGCCGGCAGATCCGTTCCTTGGAGGAAGAGCTGCGCGTCGAGCTGTTCCGCCGCGTCCATCGCGGCGTCCGGCTGTCGCCGGAGGGGGAACAGCTGGCGCTGTCGCTCGGCACCGCCTTCGAGGCGATCCGGCGCGGCGTCGAGCAGATCCGCGCCCGACCCGGCGTCATCCGCGTCCGCACGCCGCCGACCTTCGGCGCCCGCTGGCTGCTGCCGCGCCTCCGAAGCTTCGAGACGGCCAACCCCGACCTCACCGTCCGCGTGTCGGTACTGTGGGAGAACATGGACCCGAGCGACGTCGAGAACGACGTCGGCATCCTCTATGAATCGCGCCTGTGGCAGCCCGAGGAACTGGTGCCCTTCCTGATGGAACGCCTGACGCCGGTCTGCTCACCGGCCTATTTTCAGACCATCGCCCACCTCGAACCGCTGGAGCAGTTGCGCCGCGGCCAGATCCTGCATTGTTCCGGCATGGCCGACTGGCAGCGCTGGGTGGCCCGCGCCTTCGGCGACAGCGGGCTCGACATCGAGCATGGCGAAACCTTCGACACCATGGACACGGCCCTGCGCGCCGCCGAGGCCGGGCGCGGCTTTGCCATGGCCGACCTGTCGATGATCGACGACGACCTCGGCCTCGGCCGCCTGGTGGCGCCCTTCCGCATCGTCGCCGCCGGTGCCGACAACTTCTATCTCGTCCGCCGCGACCGCCTCCGGCCAAAGCCGGAGGTAACGCGCTTCGTCGAATGGCTCTACAGCCAGGTGGAAGAGAGGAACGAGGGGCGGTGAGGCATCCGACCGAGGAGGCGCAGCCTGAGATGGTCCCCTTGCGAGCCCTATAACAGGGCCGTGCTCCATTCTGCCTGAGGCGGTGACGTGGATATAGCTCTCCCGCGTCCTGATGGCGCCTCCCGTACTCTATCTCTGTCCCTAATACAGCCGGCCGCCGACCACCGCGTCCTTGTCCGGCGCCACCAGCACGACGTGGCCGGCGGCGTCGGGCACGCCGAGCGTCAGCACCTCCGAGCGCATCGGGCCGATCTGCTTGGGCGGGAAGTTGACGACGCCGAGCACCAGCCGGCCGACCAGATCCTCAACCGTGTAATTCTCGGTGATCTGCGCCGACGACCGACGCTCGCCGATCTCCGGCCCGAAGTCGATGACGAGCTTGTAGGCCGGCCGCCGCGCCTCCTTGAACACCTCGGCCGCCACGATGCGGCCGACGCGGACATCGACTTTCAGGAAGTCGTCATAGCCGATCAGCTCGCTCATGGCTCAGCCGGCCAGTTCGTGCGAGCGCTGGGCGGCGGCGGCGACCGCCGCGTCGATCAGTCCCTGCCAGCCGCCCTCGCCCATCAGCACGGCCAGCGCGGCGGCGGTGGTGCCGCCCGGCGAGGTGACGTTCTTCCTGAGCGTGCCGGCGTCGGTCTGCACGCCGGCCAGCAGCGCGCCGGCCCCGACGATGGTCTGGCGAGCCAGCAGCATGGCAAGGTCGGGGGCGAGGCCCGCCTTCTCGCCGGCGGCGGCCATCGCCTCGACCAGCAGGAAGACATAGGCCGGCCCGCTGCCCGACACGCCGGTAACGGCGTCGATCAGCGACTCGTCGTTGACCCAGGCCGACTTGCCGATGGCGTTGAGCAGGCTGAGGACGACGCGCCGGTGCGCCTCGGTGACGGCGGCGTTGCCGACGGCGACCGACATGCCCTGCCCCACCTGGGCCGGCGTGTTCGGCATGACGCGGATGATCGGCCCGTCGCCGAGCGCCGCCGCCAAGTTGGCCAGCGTGGTGCCGGCGGCGATCGACACCACCAGCGTCGACGGCCCTACCACGCGCTTCAGCGCCGGCAGCGCCTCGCCCATCTGCTGCGGCTTGACGGCGAGCACCACCACGTCGGCCGGCGCGCCGATGTCGGCGGCGTCCTTATAATGGGTGACGGAATATTCGATCAGCATCGAGAAGGCTTCGGAGCCGATATGCGGATCGACGATGGCCACCGCCTTGGGGTTCATCCCCTTCTTGAGCCAGCCGTGCAACATGGCGCCACCCATCTTGCCGGCGCCGACGAGCACGAGCGAACCGATATCCGTAAACGGCATGATGATCTCCCCGTCCGGCTCGGCCTCACGCGCGGCCGACGATCCGGTGGCCTCCGGTCTGCCACAAATCGGCCGGCCAGAAAAGCCGGGGCCGGCCTCGTACCGCTTCGCCGGACGCTGATTCGCACCCTCCCTTTGGCGGCCCGCGTCCGCCACCGTCCTGGATCGCCGCATTTATGGTTAACTGAATGTGACCACTAATCGCGAAATTGTGATAATATTCATTTGTATTAAATTTTAATTGCCGCACCGTTTCAGATCAGTAACCATACTGTTGCATCAATACATCAGACAGATTCTGCCCTCGTCTTGCCCAGATTTCGTCAAATTCTCGCATCGACACCGCCTCAATTGGGCATCATCTTCCGGTCATCGAACAGCCGGGCAGCAATTGCTTACGGCCAAATGCAAGGTGTGTGGGGCTTTTCACAACGCCACCGCACTGAATGTAAGGAGTGTAAAAATGAGCAAGCTGCTTCTCGGCGCCGTCGCCGGTTCGGTCCTTCTCCTGTCGGCCCCGGTCTTCGCTGCCGACCTCAACGAGCCGATCCCGCAGGCGCCCTATGCCGAGCCGGTCGCCAGCAACACCTTCGACTGGACCGGTGCCTATGTCGGCGCCGACGTCGGCTACAGCTGGGCCAACAAGGCCTCGGCCGCCGGCAAGGATCATGACGCGGTCGTCGGTGGCGTGTTCGCCGGCTATAACTACCAGCTGCAGAACAACATCGTGGTTGGTGGCGAGGGCGAAGTCGCCTACGGCGGCGCCGATCCGCTGGCCAGCTACACGGGCGCCGTTCGCGGTCGCGTCGGCTATGCCTTCGACAACATCCTGGTCTACGGCACCGTCGGTGGCCTCGTCGGCCAGGGCGAGATGAAGGGCAATGGCACCTCCAACACCCGCACCCACGTCGGCTATCAGGCCGGTGCCGGTCTCGAGGCGGCCCTGACCAACAACATCACGGCCCGCGCCGAGTATCTCTACACCGGCACCAACGAGCGTGACTACGGCGCGGCCGGCGGCGAAGCCGACCTCAGCGGCAATGCCGTCAAGTTTGGCGTCGCCTACAAGTTCTGATCGATCAGAACGGCAGAACAAAGGGCCTCGGAAGCACCGCTTCCGGGGCCTTTTTCATGGGCGGGCCGGATGAACCGTCAGCGCGGCAGGGTCTCGGCAAAGCCCGGACACCGGCCGGCGAAGCGCTCGAACCAGTCGGCAAGGCGCGGCCGGCTGGCGCGCCAATTGTCGCCGCCCAAGCGAAAATCAAGAAAGCCGAGGCCGCAGGCCACCGCGATTTCGCCCACCAGGATGTCACTCTCCGACGGCGGCGCCGCGTTCAGCTCGTCGAGGGCGCGGCCGATCTTGCCGGACTGGTAGGCGAGCCAGCGCTCGGAGCGCAGCGGCGCCTCGCGGAACAGCGCTTCGAGGCGCCGGAGCACGCCGGCATCGAGGATGCCGTCGCCGATCGCCTGCAGCTTCAGCGCCGCAAAGCGCGCCACCGGCTCGGCCGGGATGATGCGGCCGCCACCGGCCAGATGATCGAGATATTCGGCAATGACGCGGCTGTCGTAGAGTGTCGAGCCGTCCCCGAGCACCAGCGTCGGCATCTTGCCGAGCGGGTTCTGCAGCCGGAGGCTGTCGTTGTCGTCGAACATGTCGGCCACCACCACCTCGATCCGCTCGGCAAGGCCGAGAACGGCGGCGGCAAGGCGCGACTTGCGCCCAAAGGGCGACGTCAGGGTGGTCCGCAGGATCATGTCAGCCATGTCTCAGGTCTCTTTCAACTTCCCATCAGGGCGCGGGATAGACATCCCTCCAGCCGGCCGGGGCGGCGCCGCAGGCGGTGGCGGCCGACAGGCGATCGAGGCGGAAGGCGGTGTCGGTGAAGGTCCAGCTGCCCCGGAAGGCGCAGCCGTGGTCATCGGTGCCCTTGGCCTCGAGACGGCGGCTTGCCGCGTCATAGGCGACATCGACCAGCGCGTCGACGCCGTACCAGCCGAGCCGGTCGGAGAAGCCGGCGAAGACGAGCGGCGTCATGCCGCCGATCTCGCCGCTCTCGATCAGGTAGAGGCGGGAGGCAAGGCCCGAGGCGTTGCGATAGCACGGGATGGCGTAAAGCGTCGCCGTCTCGCTGAGCGGGGCGATCAGCGGCTGTGCCTCGGCAATGTCGGCGGCGTCGGGCGCCGCGCAGGCGGTCGAGGCAAGGTGCAGCTCGAGAAGGCGCGGCGGCACGCCGGCCGCCTTGAGATGGGCGGCGACGTCGACATCCGGCGCCTCCGGTAGGCCGACCGGCGGCCCGGCCCGGCGGTCGCCGGGAATGCGGCCCTGCTGGCGGTCGATCTCGTTGAGGGCCGGCGCCAATCCATCGAGCAGAAAACGGTCGGTATGCGCCACGCCGGCAAGGTCGATGAAGGAGAAGCGCAACGTGTTGCCGCGCAGCACTTGCAGCATCAGCCGGCCGAGCGCGGTCGGCGACACGATGTAATAGTCGGACGGGTTGACGAAGGGCGCGTAGTCCGACACCGGCCGCAGCGTGATGTCGACGCCATTGTCGATGGACAGCGACACCGGCCGATCGCGGTCGGCGAGCACGCCCAGCGTCGAGATCGACACTGTCCAGCGCGCCCGGCTTTCCGGCGACCGCGCCAGCACGAAGACGCTGGCCTTGTCCGGATTCACCGCCTGCACGCTGGCGGCGCAGTACAGGCTATCGTCGCAGGCAACCGAGAAGGCACCGAACTTGGCAACCGCCGCCGAAGCGTGTGTCGCCAGGCTGAAGGCAATCGCCAGCAGCGCTATTGTGAAAACCAACCGCCGCGACATGTCTCTCCCCGATTCGCCTCATCTCACATGGTCCTGTCGCACGGGCGGCAACACCACCCGGCCTGCCTCCTCGCAGGCACGGAAACCTGGGTCGCGTCGGGGCAGAGGCGCACGCCCCGAAAGCACCGCCGGCCTGAGGCCGGGATTGGCGGCGACCATGACACACTTGGCGAGCCGCTGAAAGGCGGCCGGAAGGCGGACCACCGAAGCCCGGAGCACTTGGCGAACCAACCGGCGCCGGCATCAAGGGGGGACCGGCGCCGAGGTGCCAGGGAAACGGCACCGCTGCTGCGGATCGGCACGACTGCCGTCATGACCGACACGCCGGGCGGCATGCCCGATGCCGCGTCCGCTCACCTCACCGGCGGCAGCACCACCCGGTCGGCGCGGCAGGCGCGCTTGTCGACGTCCTCGCAGGCGCGGAAACCGAGGCCGCGCGTCAGGCAGATGCGCACCTCCCGAAGGCGACGCCCGTCGCAGGTAATGGCGACGCCGCCCGGCCTGAGGCCGGGGTTGGCGGCGATGAAGGCCGCTTCCACCGCGGCGGGCGACACCATCACATAGGTGTCGATCCGCTGAAAGGCGGCCGGAAGATGGATCATCTGCCGCGCCGTCCGAATCGCCTTGAGATAGTCGGCCGGCGAAAGGCCGGAACAGGCGCCGTGCCGCCGCCACTCGTGGCGGACGAGGCCGCGCGCCGGCATCAGGTCGGCGATGGCGCGGATGTCGGCCTCCCCCGGCGCAAGGCGCGTCGGACAATCCGCAAGGTAGCCGCGCTCATACTGCGGCCACAGGCCATGCACCAGGAAGCCGTAGCGGCGGCCGGTCTGGCATTGGGCGTCGTCGCGTTCGCCGCCCTCCGCCTCGCAATAGCTCGGCGACCAGGTGAGCGACAGCACGTAGAAATCGAAACGACCCGGTGTGTCGCCAGCCATCGCGGCGGCCGGCCACAGCGCCAGGACGGCCAGCAGCAGGCGGACGAGACGGCGCGTCATTTCAGGATCTTGCAGTCCGCGCCATAGACCCGGTAGGGGTCGTGGCCGGACAGGCAGAACTCGACGTTCCAGCCATAGCCGGCAAAGCCCTCCCCCGCCGACACCACATAGTAGAGCATCGTCGGCGCGGCGGCGGTCAATTCGGCGCGGGCGGCGCAATAGCGCCGGTCGATGGCCGAGAAGCCCTCGGTCACCAGCCGCTGCTCGCCGATCCGCTCCAGCGCGGCGATGGTGACGCCGTCCTTCCAGGTGTGGGCCTCGGCCCAGGCCTGACGGCTGGAGAGCGCCGACAGCACCGAGGCGCTGTCACAGGCGGGAAGCTCCCCGGCGGCGGCCGTTCCGGCCGAACAGCACAGCGCAAGCAAGGCGGCGGCAAGACGCATGATCGGTCCCCGGAAGCAAAGGTCGGTATCAAACACTAGACCATTTCCAACGCCATGGGAATCGCCGACGCGACTGCAACCCGTCCCTCATGCCATCACCGCCGCGACCGGGCGGCGCGGTGAAAACGGCATGTGCGGCCCACGGCCGAAACGCATGACGATGTCGGGGCGCAAACCGGGTTCTCCGGCCAGCGACGCGAGTTCGGGGCGCAGGCGCGCCACCTCGACGGGCTGGTTGATGAACGCGTGCTTGAGCCCGAGCATCGTCGCCGTCAGGGCAAAGCGCTGGCAGGCCCTGCCAACCTTGACCCAATGCAGGGCGTCGGCTCTGTCGCCCAGGAAGATGGCGATCCCGGCCGACGAGTCGATCTGCCTGGCAGTTTTGTCGTTCTCGGCGGTGGCCGTGACGAACAGATCGAACGCACGTCGGCCAATGAAATCCGGCAAGGCCGGATTGCCGCTGGCCGGCGCATAGAGTCCGTCGCCTGTTGCCATGGCGCTGCGCGGGCTGAAGCGCAGCCAGTGCTTGAGTTCGGCCCGGAAGGCCGGCTCCTGCATCTGTGCCTCGTTGCCGGCGATCACCAGGTCGCGGACCTGGTTGATCCCGGCCCGTTCGTCGATCAGGACAAGGCGCACGCCCTCCCTCTCCCCGGCGCGGCGCAGGATCTCCATCTCCCCGGCGGCGACGGCCCGCCCGTCATAGACGGCGCGTGTCGACTGGCGCTCGGCGATCGTCGCCAGCAGCGGGTCGGGCTGCGGCACGCCACGCACGTAGCTGTAGCGCAGGCTGCCGTCGGGGTTGGTGTCCAGCACGCCGGGCCGGCCGGTTGCCGCGCCGGCAATAGCCAGGTTCTCGGCCGCGCAGCCGAGGCTGACGAACAGGTGGTGATCGTCCGGATCGACCACCGGCGTACTGCGCGACGGGTCGGGCCGGATGTCGATCGCCGCGTCGGTGACGTGGAAGCGCCAGGGTTGCGTATTGTGACCGTTGGCGGCGAGCGTCGCCAGGCGGATGAGATCGGCGATGCCGGGCTCGGCGGCAAGCGCGCGCAAGCCGCCAGCGTAGCGCGCATAGGCGGCGGGCGAACCGGTCGCCGCGTACAGCCCCGCCCCACCGGCGCCGGCCAGCGCGGCAAGGCCGCCACATCCCACGAGCAAGGATCGTCTGTTCATCGTCCAACCTCCTGAGTGTTGAACCATAGGCCCGTTGGATGACGGTCACAGGAAAAACAGCCGTCAGCTAGGCGAAGGGGTTGAACACCAGCTCCCACAGATGACCATCGGGGTCGGCAACGAAGCCCGAATAGCCGCCCCAGAAGACGGTTCGGGCCGGTCGCCGCAGCACCGCGCCGACGGCCAGCGCATGGGCCATCGCCGCATCGACGGCCGCCTCTGACGGGTAATCATGGGCGAAGGTGATGCCATCAAAGCCGAGACCATCGTTCTCGACCTCGGCATCTTTCGCCAGCAGCGCCCTTGGAAACAGCGACAGCGTGACGCTGTCGAGCCTGTAGATGACATATTCGTCGTTCGAGGCGGGGTCGGCGATGAAGCCCAGCGCGTCGTAAAAGGCGCGGGCGCGGGATAGGTCGGCCACACCGAACGTGATGCTCGACACCGTGCGGAAATGCCTTTGACCATCCGTCATCGCTTGGGTCTCCGCCAACGTCGGGATCGGAGCGGTACTGCGCTCGTCGACCTTGGCGAGGGGAGTTTAAGCCAGGCGCCCCGGATGACTACCCTCCGGCATGGTCCATCCCCAACCCTTTCACGGCGTTCGCCAGGGGACGGCACGGATCGCACGACGGCTGAACGGCAAACCGGGCTCGCAAGGAGCCCGGCGTGACTGTTCTTCATGAAAACGCCCCGGCCAGAAGCCCGGCGTCAAGCGGCGCGGATCGAGCCGAGGAACGAGGCCAGCTCATGGCGCAGACGTTCGGCGTTCTGGCTCAGCTCGGAGGCCGAGGCCAGCACCTGCGTCGCGGCGCTGCTCGATTCGCTGGCCGCCAGGGTGACGGAGGTGATGCTTTCGGACACCGTCCCCGTGCCGACCGCCGCCTCCTGAACGTTGCGGGCGATCTCGACCGTGGCGGCGTTCTGCCCGTCCACCGCGCCGGTGATCGACTTGGCGATGTCGTTCATCGTCTCGATGGTGTTGCCGATGCCGCCAATGGCCGCCGCCGCCTCGGTGGTGGCCAACTGGATGGCGCCGATCTGTGCGCCGATCTCGGCCGTCGCCTTGGCGGTCTGGTCGGCAAGCTGCTTCACCTCGGCCGCCACGACGGCAAAGCCCCGTCCGGCCTCGCCGGCCCGCGCCGCCTCGATGGTGGCGTTCAGCGCCAGCAGGTTGGTCTGGCCGGCGATGGTGTTGATCAGTTCGACGACGGCGCCGATCTTCTCGGCCGCCGCCGCCAGCCCCTTGACCTTGTCGTTGGTGGTGTTGGCCTCGGTCACCGCCTTGGAGGCGATATCCGAGGACTTCTCCACCTGGCGGGCAATCTCGGCCACCGACGACGACAGTTCTTCGGTCGCCGAGGCCACGGAGGCCACGTTGGCCGACGCCTGTTCGGCCGCAGCCGCCACGGAGGCCGATTGGTTCTGCGTTGAATCGGCCAGCGACGTCAGCGACTTGGCGGACATCTGCAGCTCGGTGGATACCGACGCCACCATCGTCACGATGTCACCGACGGCTTCGTCGAAGCGCTGCGCCAGGGCGTTCATATCCGCCGCGCGACGATCGCGGTCGAGGCGTTCCTGGTCGGCCCTTTCGGCGCGCAACCGCTCGGTTTCGAGCATGTTGTCACGGAACACCGCCATGGTCTTGCCGAGCGCGCCGATCTCGTCGGCGCGCTCCACATAGGGCGCCTCGGTAGTGAACTCACCCTTGGCCAGCGCCATCATGCGGTCGCGGATGACGTTGAGCGGCCGAATGATGCGCCGCTGCACCACCATGATCACCGCGATGGCCAGCAGTAATGCACCGGCAAACAGCCCGAGGTTCGTCCACAGCGACATCGTCGCCTGGCTGTTCGCTTCGATGGCCTTGGCTTCGGCGATGGCCAGCGCGGCGTTGGCGACGTTGAGCAACGTGGTCAGCCGCGGCGCGTTGTAATTGCTCCAGCCGAGGGTATCGGTGTCGGCCTTCTCTCCGCCGATCACCGTCTTCAGCAGCGCAGTCTGCCGATCGATGGCGCCCGAGGTGAAATAGTCGCGCTCGGCGGTGGCGATCGCCTCGGCAAAGGCCGGCGGCAGGTCGACGCCCGACGACATGTCCTTGATGGACTTCCAGGCCATCTGGGCGGTCGCCATGTTGGCGGTGTAGGCTTCCAGCGCATTCTCCGGCACGCCCACCGGCCCGAGCGCGTTGGCGGTGGTGCCCGAGGCATCACCGGCCGCGTTGCGCATCATCCAGGCGAGCGCCTTGATATCGAGCAGGCGGTCGATCAGACCATCGGCCAGACGGACCTCTTCGGCGATCCTCGAGGATGTCGATGACAACTGGTCGATCATCGACGTGGACAGCTTGGTATACTCGTCGGCAATGGCGGCCGGGCGGCTGGCCTTGTCCTGCTTGAAGGCGTCCTCGGTCTTGGCCTGGAGAGCCTTGAGGGCATCGAACTTTTCGCGCAGTCCCTTGGCCAGTTGCGCCCCATCGGGCAGGTCAGCGCCTTCAAGCGTGGCGATCGCCGCCTCGATGGCCGGCATTTCGACGCCGCGGGCATCCCGGATCTGCTTGACGAAGCCGTCTACACCCTCGTCAGCCTTGACGGCCCGCACGGTGTTGCTCCGGTCGATGCGCAAATTGGGCAGCGCCTCGAACATCCGCAGCGTTGCAAGAGAAACCGTTTCGATGCGACCAGCCGTCTGGGCCTTCTGCCAAGACGTCCAGGCACCAACTGCCAGTTGCACCAATATGCCGGCAACAAGAACAGCAATGGTAACTCTCAGGATCAGGCTTACGGTCAGGCGATTCATTTTGGGCCTCTCAACAAAGACACCGAAGTTTATCAACCATTTATAGCAGAAAGCTTAATTGGAGCTGGACAAGTGTCTCTCCAGATCAAAGCGCCGCCACCGTCCCGAGATTTACCGAAGAGTTGACGATTGCCCGGTACCCCTCATCCTTGGCGAGCGAGGGATTTTCAGCCGGAGATCCAGTCAAGACACATACACGACGTGGGTCTCGGGCTCCTCGAATACATCGGGTTCCCGACCCGAGACGAATTCCGTTTCAGCAACGGCGTAGAGGCTATGCAGGACTTCATCGACGTCTTTGGCGTAGAAGGGCTTCTTGAGGAAGAACTCCACGCCGATATGGGACGCCGCGCGGCGGATCGGTTCGTCGTCCTTGCCCGACATCAGCACGACATGGGCATCGCCTGCGGAATAGAGGATCTCTCCGGCCGCCTCGAGGCCGTCGATCCCCGGCATCTCGACGTCAATGAAGGCGAGGTCGAAGCCGCCGCTGCGAAACAGCCGTATGGCGTCGGCGCCGTTGGCGGCTTCCTCGATGTCGAGCTTGAATCGGCTGTGCTCGATGATGCGCTTCACCACCGTGCGGACGGTTGCGCTGTCGTCGACGATCAGCACCCGGCGCGACTGGACCATCTTGACGATGCGCAGCAGCATCAACGCCACCTTCGCCCTGTCGAACGGCTTGGGCAACAGGGCATAGGCGCCCCGTGCCTTCAGGGCCTCGAGGGTCGCCGGCCTCATGTCGGTGGAAATGGACACCACGATCGGCGGACGACGCCCGCCCAGCACGGAATCGAACTTCTTCAGCAGCTCAATGCCGTTGATGTTGGGCATGTTGAGGTCGAGGAACAGAACATCGGGCACGCTGCGCAGCAAAAAACGCCCGGCTTCGAGGACGCTCTCGCACTCGAAGATATGGAAGTCTCCAGAGATCTCTTTGATCTCGTTTCGCAACTGCGACCGGACGACCGTGGAGTCATCGACGATGAGCGCCCTGAGGTTCAGCATGTTCTTGTCCTGGGCGAAGCGAGCAACCTCTCACCGTGGGTGTGACTTGCTCCCATATCAGGCGGCCGAGGCAACAGGCCGACGACCGCCGACGCATTCGGCGACCACCTTTTCGAACAGTCGCACCAGGTCCGGATCGAGTTTCGTGCCGGCCATCGACATGAGGATCGAATAGGCTTCGTCAAACGGCTTCGGCGGCTTGTAGGCCCGCTTTTCGGTCAAGGCGGCGAAGATATCGCAGATGGTGATGATGCGGGTTATGTCGTCGATTTGCCGCCCCTTGATGCCGTTCGGATAGCCGGTGCCGTCGAGATACTCATGATGATCGCGGGCGACGCGGGCAATCTCGCCGCTGGTATCCTCGTCGCGGGACAGGATGTCATAGCTGTGGATGACATGCCGCTGCATGATCTCCCACTCGTCCGGGTCAAGGCGACCGGGCTTGTCGAGGATGTCGAGGGGAATCATCGCCTTGCCCACGTCGTGGAAAAAGGCCGCGTCGAACAGCCGTCCGCTTTGCCGCTCGCCGGCGCCGAGCGCCCGGGCGAAGGCCAGCGTATAACCGGAGACGAGCGAGCAATGCTGGGCGGTGCCGTCGTGGTAGTTCTGGATCAGGTCGATCCACACCGACATCGGCGACTTGCCGATCAGTTCGCTCATCGCCCGCTGCTGGCGCCTGGAGTCTTCGAGCGCCGGAGCCACCGGATTGGCCCGGAGACGGGTGAACAGGTCGACCACCGAGTGAGCGATCTTGTTCGACATGGAAGCGCGCATCGCCGCGGCTTTCGACGCGCTGTAGACGGCATGCGGATCGACCTGGGCGATCAGGCCGACAAGGCTCTTCACCGTCTCATCGGTGGTGACGTTGATGAAGGAAAAACCGGCCCGCTCGAAGACGGAGAAATGGTCCGGGGCCATGCCGCTCAGGAACAGGATCGTCCGGTCCCGTCGAGCACCGACGAGCTTGGACAGGCTTGCCGGCGTGTGAGACAGGGGACGGTATTGACCCGTGACGACCAGAATGTCGGTCTTTGCCGCCGCCGCGATATCCTGGGGCAGCATCCTGTCAGCGGCAAACCCCTGCGACAGCAGGCCTTGCAGACACGCGTCAGCCTCCTCACGGGGCTCGCCGAGGAGGTGGATGCTGACCCGAGATCGCCCCATCTGATCGTTTCCTATACTCGACCCCATTGTTCTGTCGCGGGTTTCGTCGCCCCCATGGAAACCAGCCTTTTCACCAGGCCCCAAACCTCGCGTTGACGACCTCTTGCCCGCCCCGGACATCGGAAGACAACGGCGGCGCCAGCTGGGCACCCGCCGTTCCTGCCTGTTCGGCGGCATGACTGATCGTGTGCTGCGCCCTTCACGGATGAAGCGGCCGGAGGCGAGATCTTCGCCAGGCGAAAGATGTCCCGCGTTGACGGACGACCCTCGCCCTCTTTCACCGACGCATCCTAAACTATGTACATTGAGAAATTATTACTGGGCGTTGGTAGAACCCGTTCATTTGGTTGACGATTTTTTGCTTATGGCTTTGGAACGCCAGCCTGTTGATCGGTCTACGCTTTTAGACAAACCAACGCCAAGCCGCCGTCTGGCCCGCCGATGGAAGGCCGGAGGCCTGGGCAGCGCAAGCCGGACGGGGCGGACAGGCAGCTTCGGCGTTCAGTCCTCGGCAATCCTGAGGACGCGGCCGCCGGCCCCCTCATCCTCGCCGAGCAGGCGCGTCAGCTCCGGCAGGATGGCCTCGGTCTCGTCGGCCAGCGAGAACGGCGGGTTGGCAATCAGCAAACCGGCCCCGGCGAGCGGCCCATCGCCACCGGGCGCCCGCACCCATTGCTCGACGGCAATCAGGCGCGGATAGCCGGCTTCGGCGGCACCTTGCAGGAAGGCATCGACGGCCGCGACGTCCTTGATCGGATACCAGATCATCAGGCAGCCGGTGGCAAAACGCCTGCGGGCATCGTGAAGGGCGCGCGTGAGGCGGCCGAACTCGCCGAGCTCCTCGAAGGGCGGATCGATCACCACGACGCCGCGCCGTTCGTGCGGCGGCAGTTGGGCGCGGACGGTGATGTAGCCGTCTTCCGAGCCGACGCGCACCCGGCGGTCACCGGCATATAGCGCGGCCAGGGTTTCCGCGTCCTGCGGATGCAGCTCGTTGAAATGATAGCGGTCCTGCAAGCGGCCGAGCGCCGTGGCGATGGCCGGCGAGCCGGGATAGAGCAAGAGATCATCGCCGCCGTTGACGGCGCGGACGGCCGCCAGCCATGGGGCGAGCCAGTCGGCCAGCGCCGGGGACAGGCGCGCCGCCCGGATGCGGCCGACGCCGCCGTGCCATTCGCCGGTCCGGAGCGCCTCGTCGGCGGAAAGATCGTAGAGCCCGATGCCGGCGTGGCTGTCGATGACGCGGTAGCCGGCGTCCTTGCGGCCGAGATAGGCCAGGATGCGCGCCAGCAGCGCGTGCTTCAGCACATCGGCGAAATTTCCGGCATGAAAGGCGTGGCGGTAGTTCATGGGCGACTGCTAGAACATCGCCCTATCCAGCGGCAAGGAAATTCGCCGTTGCCCCCAAAGGCCGCACTGCCGCCGCAACTGCAACCCAAGCTCGGCTCATGCGTTGAGTCGCAGATGAACGGCCTATGAACGACGGGTTCAGCCTCCGCTCAAGGCAACGATGCGATAAGGTTGACCACAAGGTGCTCGGCCGGTCGACCCGGCAAAGGAGTGAAAGCCAATGTTGAAATCCCTACTGTCGATTGCCGTGCTCGCCGCTGCGACCGTGGCTGCACCGGTGGTGGCTTCCGCCTCGCCGGCCCGCGTGACTGGAAACGTCAACCTCAGGGCCGGCCCGGGCACCCAGTACTATCCGATCCTGGTGCTGCCGGCCGGCGCGCCGGTCGAACTCTACGGCTGCCTGCAGGGCTATACTTGGTGCGACGTCTCCTATGGCCGCGAGCGCGGCTGGATATCGTCGCGCTATATCTCCACCTTCTACCGTGGCCCGTCCTACCGTCCGCGGCCCTACGCCTCGGTCCCGTCCCTTACCTTCAACTTCGGCTACTGGGACAATCATTATGCTCACCGGTCGTGGTATCAGAACCGCCCGCGCGGGACGGACTGGGATCGAGCCCCTGACTACCGCCCGCGGCGCGACTGGGACCGCGATCGGGACCGCCGCGACTGGGACCGGGACCGGAGGCGTTGGGATCAAAACGAATCTGAGCGTAAGCCGTGTCCGCCCATGGTGCTCGATTGCGTGCAGCGATAGTTCTTGTGGAGCTCTCGCCCAACCGAGGATAAACCGCGATGAGGATGCCATATCTGGCCGTGCCGCTCTGTCTGGTCGGCATGATCTCCTCCACGGTCGGCGCGCTGGCCGCGCCGGCCGAAGTGCTGGCTGCCGTCAATCTCCGCACCGGCCCGGGTGCGCACTACTATGCCATCATGGTGTTGCCCCCCGGAGCGCCGGTGGAGATCTACGGCTGTCTCGCCGACGACAGCTGGTGCGATGTCGGCTATGGTGACACGCGCGGCTGGATGGCCTCGCGCTATCTCGGCGCCGTCCGTAGCTGGTCGCCCGAACAGCAGATCATGCGGCCGCCGGTATTCTCGCCGCCGCCGATCTACCGCGAGCCGCCCGTCTACGCCAATCCGCCGCCCGTCTATCGCGAGCCGGAATGGGATGAACAGTATCCGACCGACGTCTACATCGCGCCGCCGCCGACCTACGTCTATCGGCCGCCCATCCATCGGCCGCCGGTGACGGTGGCGCCGCCCGTGGCCAGCGGCGAGGTCTACCCGACCAGACCGATGCTGGAGCCCTCCCCGTCGGTCGCCGCCCGGCCGGCCATGCCGCCGCTTGTCGCCAGCCCGCCGCCCACGACGGCGCGTGCCGTGCCAACCGCGCCATCGCTCACCACCACCCAGCCAACAACCACCACGACGCCGACGACCACCGCCCCATCAGCGCCGCAACCGGCCACGACCGCCGGACAAACCGTCGCCACCTCCGGAGCGACGCCGCTCGCGACGCCAGCGCCAGCGGCGACTGTAGTGAAGCCGAAATACGGCAGCGCCGTCGGCAAACCGGGCGCCCCGTGCAAATGGGTCAACGGCGTCTGCCGCAACGACTGACGCCAAAGGCTGACCACAGAGACTGGCCAACAGGCGGCTCCCATGGACAGGGGCGCCGCCCCACGTCTTTTCGCCCGCCGCCCCTTCTGTTCATCCGCGTCACCCTGCTGCCACGCCCTGACCTCAGTCGATGTGATAAGCTGTTCGTTCGCTCACGAGATCGACGAGTCCGCGCCATGGCACCCCGTAAGCCCGTTCCCCCTCCCGACACCGATCCGGCGCCCGGGTTTTCCGAGATGCCGCAGGCGCCGTTCGAAGCGGTACCGCTCGAAGGGTCCTTTTCGGATTGGCTGAAGGACGTCTCCGACGACGCCAAGCCGGCCCCGACGATCGTCGAGGAGACCATCGCCAAGCCCGGCAAGCGCCGGGCCAAGGCCGAGATGACCACGCGCAAGTCGTCGCGCGGCGGCTCGCTGGGCGGCTCCACCGACCCGAAGACGCGCGCCGCCGGTGGCCTCAACCCGGTATCCGGCATGTCGGTGACCATGGAAGAGGCCGAGGCGCTGCCGCTCGGCGGCGTCACCGCCACGGTGCAGGCGCTGGAGGAGATGATCCAGAAGGGCCGCGACATCTTCCGCGACGGCCAGCCGTGGGTGCCGCACCGGCCGGAGCGGCCGCCAAAATCGGAAGGCGGCATCCCCTTTCGCCTGTCGTCGGCCTACGAGCCGAAGGGCGACCAGCCGACCGCCATCGCCGATCTGCTCGGTGGCATCGACCAGCAGGACAAGACGCAGGTGCTGCTGGGTGTCACCGGCTCCGGCAAGACCTTCACGGTGGCCAACATCATCGCCGCCACCAACCGCCCCGCCCTGATCCTGGCGCCCAACAAGACGCTGGCCGCCCAGCTCTATTCCGAGTTCAAGAGCTTCTTCCCCGACAACGCCGTCGAGTATTTCGTCTCCTACTACGACTATTTCCAGCCGGAAGCCTACGTTCCGCGCACCGACACCTATATCGAGAAGGAATCGACCATCAACGAGCAGATCGACCGCATGCGCCA
>Ga0316613_10001293_pt1 | contig 17312 bp, 13 predicted proteins | sample OWC_soil_day10_C_2_FD_207647 | JGI IMG/M metagenome (GOLD analysis project Ga0316613, IMG submission 207647) | Wetland soil microbial communities from Old Woman Creek delta, Ohio, United States - OWC_soil_day10_CT_b | ecosystem: Environmental > Terrestrial > Soil > Wetlands | place: USA: Ohio...
ATTAAAGAAGTAGTGGAAGCCATGGAAGCTGGCGCAGATATTATTAAGTTATTTCCAGGAGAGATATTCGGACCTGCTTTTGTCAAAGCCATCAATGGGCCAATGCCACATGCTAAAATTATGCCGACTGGCGGTGTAAGTCTTGATAACATAGGAGAATGGATCAAAGCCGGCTGTGTTGCAGTAGGTGTTGGCGGTAATCTTACATCAGGTGCGAAGACTGGTGATTATCAATCAATTACAAGTAAAGGAAAGCAATATATTGAAGCAATCCGCGTAGCTAGAGGGCGAGGATAAGGATATAAAGAAAATTTCGAATCGAATGATGGTGCATGAATGACGGTCGGAGTCTAAACGTATCAAATATGTATTTGGAAAGGATGATTGAAATGACACCTGTCATATGGATAGGTATTGATATCGGGACTACTGGTGTAAGAGCAGTAGCCTATCAACCTGATGGTCGATCTCTCGCTGATGCCTCTCAAGAGTATCCTTTGCATACGCCGCAACCTAGCTGGGCAGAACAAGATCCGGATGTAATCATTGGGGCTATGGAGAATGTTATTGGAAAAGTCGCATCATCTTTAGAACAACAGGGGCGAAAGGCTGACGGATTGGCCATAAGTTCTGTATTTCATAGTTTTTTAGCTTATGATAAAGATGGGCAACCTACTACAAAACTAATGACATGGGCTGATAACCGCAGTCAAGAAATTGTACAGGAAATCAAAAAAAACTATCCAGATTTCTTGTCATTATATCATCGAACAGGATGTCCCCTTCATCCTATGTATCCCATGACTAAAATAGCTTGGCTACGTAGGGAACGGCCTGAGGTATTCAATAATTCGGCGTATTTTGGTTCAATTAAAGATTACACCTTTAAAATTTTGACTGGGCAATGGGTTGTGGATCGTTCAATTGCCAGCGGTTCCGGAATTTATAATTTATTTACATTAGAATGGGATCAGGATCTTCTAAGATATTTATCCATTTCAGAAGAAGCATTGCCGAAAGTTGTATCGACAACATACAGTCAGCCCTTAAGCCGTGAATTTGCTCGCCGTGCAGGGCTGCAGGCAGGTATTCCTGTAGTCATTGGTGCTGGTGATGGTGTATTGGTTAATGTAGGTATAGGGGCAGTAAAGCCTGGAGATATGAGTGCGACAATTGGCACAAGCGGAGCGGTACGGATGCTCACCGATGCACCGCGCACGGACAAAAAAGGACGTACTTGGTGCTATAATCTAACAGATGATGTGTGGGTATTAGGTGGTGCTATCAATAATGGCGGTATAGCACTGCGTTGGATGCGCGATAATTTTAGTGAAACAGAGCAACGGGTAGCAGAAAAACTTGGTATGGATGCTTATGAATTAATGTCCAGCTATGCTGGGAAAGTAGCACCAGGTTCAGATGGTCTTATTATGCTTCCTTTCTTCACAGGTGAGCGGGCGCCAAACTGGAACGCAGACGCTCGGGGCGTATTGTTCGGTCTTACACTAAATCACAATAAGAAGCATATGATTCGAGCTACAATGGAAGGCGTATGCTATCGAATGAATAGTATCTTGCATTCTTTGCAAGAAGTGACTGGCCCAGCCCATGAAATTAGGGTAAGCGGCAGTTTCGTCAGGTCAGATTTATGGCTACAGATTTTAGCAGATACATTTAATCAAGCAGTCAATGTGCCGACAGTGAATGAAGGGGCAGCTTTTGGTGCAGCAGTATTGGGCTTTGTTTCTGCTGGCATATTAAAGGACATATCTTCAACGGCCGATTTTGTAACGGTAGATAAAACCTATAATCCTAGAGCTAAGGAAGCAAAATGTTACCAGGAAATGTATGATATATATAATCGTATTTACTGGAATTTGCAGCAAGAATTCACGGATATTTCGGCTATTCAGAAGAAATGATGGTTATAACGAAGAGATAATTGTTGGGGGATAAGGATTATGGCAAAAGTATTGATAACGTCCCGCTCAGTTGCTGAAAATAAAGAAGGCAAGGCAATATTGGAAGCGGCGGGGCACGAAATTATAACCCATATTGGAGATGGTGTTTGGCCGGAGGCTGAAATGGTGCGCATCATTCCTGGAATGGATGCGATTATTGCTGGTTTGGATGAGATTACTGGTAAGGTAATTGAAGCAGGAGCTCCCAGTTTAAAGATAATAGCACGAAATGGTGTAGGATATAATAAGGTAGATGTAAAGACTGCTGAAACAATGGGTATACCTGTAACCCTGGCACCAGGAAGCAATACCATATCTGTATGTGAATTGGTATTCGGCTTACTCTTGTCTTTAACTCGCTCCATACCCGTTCAAGATTCAGAAGTTCGTCACGGCGGATGGAAGCGGAATATGGGCTATGAATTGTATGGAAAAGTCTTAGGTGTGCTGGGGACAGGGAATATCGGCAGTGAAGTCATAAAAAGAGCACACGCTTTTGGCATGGATATTATCGCTTTTGACGTATGGCAACGATCAGAGTTATGTGATAAGTATAATGTAAAGTACCTTCCTCTTGAAGAAGTATTAAAGCAGTCAGATGTCTTAACATTGCATCTACCAGTTACGCCTGATACAAAAAACATGATTAATAAGCATACTTTGGCGACGATGAAGAATACCACGTTTATTGTCAATACGGCCAGAGGGGAGTTAGTGGACGAACAAGATCTTTGTACTGCGTTAAAGGATGGTACGTTAGCTGGCTATTGCACTGACACCCTGGCTCAGGAACCGCCAGCATCGGATCATCCCTTTTTCGCATTGCCGAATGTAATCGTCACGCCTCATTCAGGAGCGTATACACGAGAAGCCGTTATAAGGTGCAGTGTTACAGCAGCCCAGGAGGTTGTACGTGTATTGAGTGGTCAGGCACCGTTGTATGCCGTCCCTAAAAAGATGTAAAGGGTACTATAAAGACAGGTCATTGAGTTCATGATGCTCTATCTGTACCAATAAGGAGGAAAATATGGATAAAAAATATGATATTGCCCTGATCGGTCTAGCGGTTATGGGAGAAAATCTAGTACTGAATATGGCCAGTAAAGGGTTTAATGTTGCGATATATAATCGGACTATTAGTAAAGTAGATGAATTTCTCACCCAAAATAAAGAATATGATTCCATTGGTGGCGCCTATTCTGTAGTTGAACTTGTAGGTATGTTAGCAAAACCTCGCAAGATTATGCTCATGGTTAAGGCTGGTAAGCCTGTTGATGCTATGATTGAAGAACTGCTTCCCTATCTAGAGCACGATGACATTATTATTGATGGCGGCAATTCCTTTTTTCAGGACACCAGAAGACGGGCAGCTTATCTCAAAGATAAAGGTATTCGCTTCTTTGGTGCCGGAGTATCAGGCGGCGAAGAAGGGGCACTGAAAGGTCCTAGTATGATGCCAGGGGGCGACCCGGAGGCTTATAAGGAGCTGGAACCCATTTTTACCCGTATTGCAGCCCAAGTAGGCGGTCAGCCCTGCTGCTCTTATGTGGGGCCTGATGGAGCAGGTCATTATGTTAAAATGGTGCATAATGGTATCGAATATGGTGATATGCAGCTCATTAGTGAAGCCTATTATATCATGAAAAACGTCCTTGGCTTGTCTGCTGAAGAGTTGCATACTGTATTTTCTGAATGGAATCAGGGGGAACTGGATTCATATTTAATTGAAATTACCCGGGATATTTTTACTAAGCAGGATGAAATTACAGGAAAGCCTCTCGTGGAAGTTATTTTGGATAAGGCGGGGCAAAAGGGGACTGGTACATGGACCTCCCAAAGTGCTTTGGATTTAGGAGTTGCAACGCCAACCATTACCGAAGCCGTATTCGCTCGTTGTATGTCGGCATACAAAGAGGAACGAATGGCAGCATCAGATATATTGATAGGTCCGGATAAACAATATAAGGGTGATAAGCAGCAACTTATTACGGCTATTCATGATGCTCTTTATGCTTCAAAGATCTGTGCTTATGCTCAAGGATTTGCCTTACTGAAAGCTGCCAGTAAAGAGTATAACTGGAATTTGAATTTTGGCGAAATGGCATTGCTTTGGCGGGGCGGGTGTATTATCAGGGCTCGCTTCCTTGATCGCATCCAAGAGGCCTATGCTCAGGATGGGGAGCTAGTCAATCTAATGGTCAGCCCCTTCTTTGCTAATGTGCTGGCCAAGGTTCAGGATAACTGGCGTCAGGTTGTGATCACTTGTAAGGAACACGGTATTCCTACTCCAGCGTTTAGTGCTTCTTTGGATTACTATGATAGTTATCGAAGGAAGGTGCTACCTGCCAATTTAATTCAAGCCCAGCGAGACTATTTTGGTGCCCACACCTATGAACGTACTGATTGCTCAGGTTTTTTTCATACCGATTGGCTCAAATAAGGAGAATCACAGCCGGTGGTTGTAGATGACTTATCAAGAGGCTAGAAAGTTAAGGAGGCTAAGGCTACCCAAACTTTCTAGCCTCTTGTCAATTATATAGTGAATAGCTTGAAATCGTTTCATCGCTTTCGTTGAGTGAGTAATTTGATTAATAGTATGCTTGTTGCATGACACTATATAGATTGATACAATGGATATGGTATAGTCTATCCTAGCAGTCTCTCATCATAGAACTTAATAGGAGACAGAAAAGAGGTGGGAAATGGGACATATTGTTAACAGTGAACGTGAATATCGACTCTTACAACAACGGCTCGATCGTAATATAACAGGGGCGCCCTATTCACCCGTGTTTATTGCAATACTAAAATTGCTCTTTTCGGTGGAAGAAGCTGATATCGCGCGGCAAATTCCCTTGCGTCCAACTTCTTTAGCCGTTCTTTCTCGTAAGATTGGTATGCCAATAGATGAACTGCATTATAAAATCGGGTTAATGGCTGAGCGGGGCTTAGTTTTTGATGTAGAACATAACCAAGAATGTTATATTGTACTGGCGCCAGTTGTCATTGGCTTTTTTGAATTTGTGTTTATGCGTACTCGTGATCAATTGCCGATGAAAGAATTGGCCCAGCTTTTTGATCAGTATATGCGTCAGGATGATCGTTTTGCCCATAGTGTATTTGAGGAGAAGACTCAGATTGGCAGGTCATTGGTGCGAGAAGAAGTATTACCAGTAGATGATTATTCGGAGGTGCTGGACTGGGAAAAAGCCAGCTCAGTCATTACTTCGGCGAAAAGCATTGGTTTATCTCTATGTGCCTGTCGGCATAAGGCTAGTCATCTAGGGAAAAGTTGTGATGCTCCCCAGAAAACCTGTTTAACTTTTGGTGGTAGTGCTGAGCTGTTGATTAAAAAGGGCATGGCAGAGCGAGTAACAATTAAGGATACGATGGGTATATTGGAACAATGTAAAATCTCTGGCCTTGCCCAAATTGCTGATAATGTACAAAAAAATGTCGGATTTATTTGTAATTGTTGTGGTTGTTGTTGTGGAATGTTTCAGTCTATGAAGACCTTTGATATGGATCATGCTGTGGTCTCTTCCAATTGGATAGCCCATATCAATGGAGACAAGTGTACAGGGTGCGGCTTGTGTGCCAAAGCATGCCCTGTGGGAGCTATTGCTATGGAGGGTGAGAATTACAGAATGAATGGACGCAAGAAAGCCGTTTGTGAAGAGGCATTATGTCTCGGTTGCGGTGTATGCGCAGTGGCCTGTAAACTAGGTTGTATGAACATGAAGCCAAGAACTCAGCGGGTATTTGTCCCTGAGACCACGTTTGACCGTATGATTTCTATGGCTATTGAAAGAGGAAAATTGTCGAACTTTATCTTTGATGACCCCTCACGATTAAGCCATCGGGCCTTAGGGCGGATTGCAACTCTAATCGAGAAATCCCCTCCAGTAAAGGCTCTGCTGGCAATAGAACCAATCCGTTCTGTATTTTGTCGAGCTATTGTATCAGGTGCAAAGAAATATACTTGATACGAATGAAGCTACTTCTAACGTGCCGTTTTCGCAGTATGTTCTATCGGTAATCTACGCTATTTTGTTTTAATCGGCGCAATTCTGTATCATCAGGCTTTAATGTTCCTTTGCCAGGATCCCCTGCTTATACTCATCAAGCCAGTGATACATTGTTTTTATATGTATTCCAAGTTTATTTGCTACAGTCAAAGCGTTACCTTGTTTTTGCACTTCCTTGACGGCCTATTGCTTAAATGTAATATTATATTTCTTGCCTTTCATCTCTTAACCCAGCCTTTCTTATATTTTTATTTTATCAACTGTTCTTAGTGTCCGGCAGTCCAGCTTAGGTCAATTCAATCAATGTTGCTATATAATAGATAGTTAATAAGGAATAATGCAAAACAACAGGTACCAAAAACTTCCCACAAAAACTTCTCATTTGGGAAGCTTTTGTAATCGCTTGTCTTTACATAACTTATAGGCTGACAAAAGATATCGACAAAATAGTACATGGTTTATTGGTAATTTATAAGCTACCATGCTAATAATAAAAACGAAAAGCAAATAAAAAGAAAAAGCATGCTAATATGGCATGTTTTTTGCAGTATATAAATTGATTCTATTAAAATCAACTTATACATAAACCCTATATCTGATAGGAGCAAGTACATTGATTTTTTACATTCTACAGTCAAGATGAGCAGTGGTATACTAAAAGGAGGTAAAACACGAAAAAACGCTATTAAAATAGAAGATTTATATGCTATATTATAGGCAAATATGGCATGATTGATGTAGAGGAGGCAAGTAAAAAATGGTGGAGGAATCATTGAAAAGTGATGCTATTCTAAGTCAAATTAGCAGTCATAGTTTTGCTGAGAAGATGGTTGCAATCGATGAAGAACGGATGAGTGTATTGATTTTTCAGCTTGGAGATGATTTGTTTGCTTTTCGTGGCAGTCAAGCTCGTGAAATACTGCCGTTTACAGAGGTGACATGGATTCCTGGGGCAACAGCGTTGCTTCCAGGGGTGATTAGTGTCCGTGGTGATGTGGCGGCAGTGCTCGACTTAAGTCAGGTACTTGGCATTCATGAAAGGATAAAAAGAGCAGCAAGTGGTTTCTTTATAATGGTGCGGGCAGGAGATGGAAGAAATGGGATTCTAGTGGATAATATAGTCGATATTCTGGAGATGCCTATTTCTGAAGAGAGGCAATTATTGTCAACGCTAGACGAAGGTTTTAGACGTTTTGCATTAAGTCAGTTTGAATATAATCATAAAATGGTAACCGTTTTAAATGCTGATTGGATTATAGAAAAGGTAAATTCCTAATGAGGTTATGAATGTGAAACAACAGGAAATTCAATTATTGATATTTTCGCTAGGTAATAGCCGCTATGGTATTGATATTGACCAAGTTGCTTATCTGATGAATGTGGATGCCACTGAATCGGCAATAAGTTTTGAGCAATTGATGGCAGTAGGTTCTTTGGCGGAGTGCAAATATTCAAAAATACTAGTGATCAAACATAGAATGGGGATACCAATCCTAATTCAGGAGCCTGATGAGGTGGTGACATTTTCAGTATGGGATATTTGCAGTCTGCCTGAGGTGCTGACGGTATCGGCAGCGAATAAAGGCGTATGGGGACTGTTGCCCCAGGAACAGGGCATAATCATACTGATCGACTTTTATAAAAACCAACATTTTATGCAAATTGCAAGTCGTATTGATCATTAGCTATGGGGAATATTTTTATGAGGGATGGTAAAAATGAACAATAATCTTAAGGTGAAAATAATAGGGCTTATGGCTCTCTTTATGTGTTGTTTAGTAGCAGTTTTGTCTTATGTTTCTGTTACTAGTACGCTGCAGCGAGGGGAAGTCCGTTTACACGAATATCAGGAGATGCTTTATAAACAAAAAAAAGATAATATGAAAAATCTGGTTGAAGCGATTTCTAGTACTGCTTCATTAATGCCAGAGGAAGAAGCAAAACAATTTGTGCGCAATGCTCGCTATGGCATTGATGGTTACTTTTTGGTGATTAATACAAACAGCAGTATGGTGGTTCATATTGATCAAAACCTAGAAGGGCAAGCTCTAACAAATATCAAAGATGCAGATCAACATGCTTTTTTGCAGAAACTTCTTGGGCAATGCAAGGACAAGGGGGAAGGCACAGTACAATATACTTGGATAAAGCCAGGGTCTGCAAAAACGGAAGCCAAGCTATCTTATGGTAAGGCAATTGGCAAGTGGAATTGGATTGTGGTGACGGGCGTATATTTAGATGATGTAGAGACGGCTATTCATAATGAGGAAAAACTGATTCAACAAGAGGTATGGAATACGGTTCAGAGATATTTATTAGTAGCAGCCATTGCACTTTTACTTATTATTGTTGTAGCTGGTTTCTTTATTAATCGCTATATAACTAAGCCATTGTTTCAAGCCGTTACAAAAGTAAATCATTGTGCGGCAAAAATCAACGAAACAGTGACAAATCAGGCAAGTTTTTCTCTTGAACTTTCTTCTTCAGTAACTGAGATTTCCGCAACAATGGAGGAATTTTCTTCCTCAGCTATTTTAATTGCGAACCATAGTCAGGGAGTGGCGGATAGTGCTACACAAACTTTGCAGAGAACCCGGCAAGGGGTTAGCGAGGTTGAGGGCTTGATGATAAAAATGAAGGAAATCTATAGTGATAACCAAGTGAATATTCAGGAGATTGTGGCCTTAGGTCATAAGTCAAAAGAAGTGAATAAAATCATGGAGTTTATTAATAATATTGCGAGTCAGACTCGGTTGATTGCCTTTAATGCTGCTTTAGAGGCGGCTAGTGCAGGGGAAGCTGGCAAACGTTTTGGGGTAGTTGCTTTGGAAATTAGACGTTTGGCGGATAGTGTTATGGAATCAACAAAAGAGATCGAAACCAAAATTAATGAAATTGTGGCGGCAGTGAGTCGGCAGGTTGTTGCTTCTGAGAGAAATACCAAGGAAATTGAAGAAGGGATGGCCTATTCAGAACGTACTGTTGCGATCATCTATGACATAGAGAATGCAGCCGATCAGACAACCGATGCCGTTCGCCAAATCGTTCTTTCTATCCAGCAACAGCAAACCGCTGGTGAGCAGGTGGTGACAGCCTTGCGACAGATTAAGCAAGGAACGAATGAGAATACGGCTATGATACAACAAACAAAAGGGATTAGTAATGAATTGAATGAGTTGGCCGAGGAATTGGAACATGTGGTCGATCATGAGAAAAAAACTGACAAAACTGGCGATTAGGCGGGAGTTCTATGAATGTTCAGAAAAATGATGTTAGAGTGCTTATCATTGATGATTGCCCTATAGCGCAGGAATTTATGATTGGACTCTTGTCTGAGGAATCCAGTATTCAAGTCGTCGGTACGGCCTCCAATGGGGAAGAAGGGGTAAAGCGGGCTCTTCTTCTGCGGCCTGATCTAATTATTATGGATATCGAAATGCCTGTGATGAATGGCTTAGAAGCGATTGAAACGATTATGAAGGATAATCCCATTCCAATAATGGTTGTCACTTCTTATGGGGATGCCCATTTAGCATACGAAGCGGTGAGCAGAGGTGCCTTAGAGGTAGTTGAAAAACCGAGTATTGATTCTGATCATTGGATGCAATTTATACATAAGATAAAACTGCTGGCTGGGGTAAGAGTAATCAGACATATTAATGGAAACAAGCAGGTGAGGCAGAGGGCGGCTATAGTGGAGAAACAAATGAAGCAGCCCCCTAAAGCAATAGCCATTGCATCCTCATTAGGTGGTATAACGGTGTTGGAAACTATTCTTTCACAGTTATCGGCTGATTTTCCAGTTCCCATTGTTGTCGCGCAGCATATTTCTAACGGTTTTTCAGAAGCGTTGGCAGAATGGCTCAATTACAAAACGCCACTTACTGTAAAGGTAGCATCCCAGGGCGAATCATTAATTCCAGGCAATGTTCTTATTGCACCATCAGAATATAACATGCAGGTAGATGTAAACGGACACATTGAACTATTGCCTTGTTTACCTGGTCAAATATATCATCCTTCTTGTGATATACTGCTTTCCTCTGTAGCACATACCTATCAGGGGAGAGCGATAGGCATAATTCTGACAGGTATGGGAAGCGATGGGGTTAAGGGGATGCAAGCCATTAAAGCCGCTGGTGGGGTTACTATAGCACAAAATGAACAAACTTCTCTCATTTACAACATGCCCAGATTGGTTATAGAAGGTAGTTTAGCCAATTTTGTGGTAGCGGCGAATGATATTTCATCCACATTGACTAAGGTGGCTATTCTATGACAAAAGTTGAGTTAGAAGAGTTGAAATTATTCATTAACCAGCGCTATGGTTTGGAGTTTCGTCATCAACAACTGGAGCTACTGCAAGAGGCTGTGGAAAAACGTATTAAGGTATGTGCATTTTCTACTGTGAGTGAGTATCTGTATTTGCTACAACAACGGGAAGAAGAAAGTTTGCAGCTTATTCATTTATTAACAGTGAATGAAACCTATTTCTTTCGTGAACCGATCCACTTTGATGTTATGGCAATGCAGGTCATTCCAGAATTGGTAAGGAAAGGGCAAAAACGTCCTTTTCTTCGTGTGGTGAGTGCCGGATGCTCAACAGGTGAAGAAGCATATTCTATGGCGATCGCTATTCTTAAAATACCTGGTGCGGGAATTGATTGGGACTTTGAGGTAATTGGTGTTGATGTGGATAAGGAAGCAATACAAAAGGCTCAAGTTGGTTTATATGGCTTATATTCTTTTCGTTCCTGTCCCAAAGATATTCAGGATCGCTACTTTGAGCGCATGTCTAAAGAAAGCTTTACTATTAAAAACTTTGTAAAAGAAAAAGTACGGTTTGAATGCTTAAATTTATTTGAACAGGTATATCCAGATTGGATTCGAACCACGGATATTATATTTTACCGGAATGTGTCTATTTATTTTTCTAAAGAGCAACGGAAGGAAGCATTTCGTCGTTTGGCTAATTTGCTCAATCATGGTGGATGCTTATTTCTAAGCTGTACAGAAATGCTATACCATAATAACAATGTACTGCCATTGGTTAAAAGTGGCGAAACCTTTTATTATCGAAAACAGAACAATCCTTCAATCCTTAGTCAAGATACAGTTGCAGGGGCGATAACAGGAATTGATAAGCATACTGTACAGCGGAATCATCTTGTTCCTCCCCAGATAAAACGGCGGACAACGAAAGCCGAATCAAGAAGTTTACACTATGGTTTATCAAGCCATACCCCCGAACCTCCAATGAATAATAAAGGTGATAGATGCCAAGAAATATTTGCAGAGGCACTGCAACTGGTAAATTTTAAAAAATATGATGAAGCTATTGTCCGTCTTGATGAAATCATTGCTCATCATTCATTTTTCGTTAAGGCGTATGCATTAAAGGCCAATATTCTTCTAAATCAGCAAAACGTTGCAGCAGCCATAGAAGTTTGTTATGAAGCACTGGCAGTGGATCATTTTTGCCTGGAAGCTTATCTGCTTTTAGGCATGGCAGCAAAGTTTGCTGGACAAATGGAAGAGGCTATACAACGGTTTAAGGAAGCTATTTATGTACATCCTGAGTGTTGGCTGGCTCATTTCTTTTTAGCAGAGGTGTATCAGCTGCAAAAAGAAATCTCCTACGCAGGGCGGGAATATGAAGTGGCTATGAGGATATTAAAGCAGGGGAATTTTGAAAATCACGGATTAAGCTTTTTCCTAGTGCCGTTTCAGCTAGAGGACTTTATCCAATTATGTCAATACAATATAGCAAATTTGAAGGATTGAGTTCGCTGGAGTCTCAATGACAGGAGGGTATAGTAGTCATGGCGTTGAATATTACGCTTCTTTTGGCTAGATTTGCAGAAGAAGCTGCTAAACATTGTGATCAGATGGAAAAAGAATTACTCATGCTAGAGGCGAGCGGTTTTGCCAAAGAGATCATCGATTCGGTTTTTCGAACTGCTCATACCATAAAAGGTGCTGCTAGGATGCTGAAATTGGTTGCAATTTCAGAAGTAGCGCATCGAATGGAAGATATGCTGGAACGGATTCGTAAAGAGCAGAGTATTCTTTCAATAGAAGTAATGGATCTTTTGTTAAAAGGTATTGATACGATCCGCCAACTGATTGCTGATGTTGCTGCGGGAACCCCCTTGCCAGACTCGTTGCCTCAGGTCTGCTCTGAACTAGAGAAAATACTACATAAAGATATAGAAAAGGCGAGGTACTCAGTACCGAATTCTTTAAAGGCAGCAGAAAAAGGTGGTTTGGATACAAAAAGGGAAGCAATAGCCATACAACATGATGTTGTTCAAATACGTGCCGAACGGTTGGATGAATTAATCCAGTTAATGGGGGAAATAGTTTCTTTTCAGTACCGGAAAAAACAGCAAACAGATATTATACATGATATTATGCGAGTATCAGCAGCAAGTCTTGCGTTGGTATCTGATCAAAATTATCATAATGAGCATGCAGAATATGTGCGTAAGGAATTGACAGAAACCATCGCTACTATGCATAGTCAATTGGGGAAGATGCAAGATTCATTGCGTAATGATGCTGTCAGCGAACGACTTCTAACCACCGACCTACAGGAACAGGCTTTGAGAATACGGATGCTGCCAATCGCAACCGTATTTGATAACATTAACCGTGTGATTAGGGATTTTGCCCGTACAACTGGCAAAGAGGTTGAGTTTCAGATGGAGGGCGGAGATACAGAACTGGATCGCAAAATCATTGAACAGTTAGGGGACTGCTTGCTCCATATGATTCGCAATGCAGTGGATCACGGTATTGAATTGCCACAAGATCGACTTATAGCAGGTAAAATGCGGCATGGAGTCATCCGTTTATCTGCTTTTTATGATTCAGGGGGAGTGACGATTACTCTGCAAGATGACGGGGCAGGAATATCCTCAGATCACCTCAAAATGACAGCGATAAAGAAAGGTTTACTGACAGAAGAAGCTGGGAGTAAACTGACAGAAATGGAATTGCTGGATTTAATCTTTTTGCCTGGTTTTAGTACAAGCCCCATTATTACTGACATATCAGGGCGAGGCGTAGGGATGAATGTAGTCAAGCAAACGATTACAGAGACGCTTAAGGGATCTGTCAGAATCCAGACCCATGCAGGCAAAGGAACTACTGTTTTGCTGAAAGTGCCAATTACACTGGCACTTTCACGAATGTTGATTGTAGCAGCTGCCAATCATACCTTTGTTGTACCTGCGTATTCGGTTCAAGAGGTAATCATGGTTCCTGCCAATCAGGTAATTGATGTTGTCGGCAAACAAGCGCTGCGCGTACGTGAGCAAATTGTTCCGCTGGAGGAACTTGCGATTATTTTAAATTGCCCACAAGCTGTAAAACTTGAGCAAAAGGAGTTACTGATTGTTGTATTGGCATCAGGTGCTGAAAGATTGGGTTTAATTGTTGAGCATGTCGTTAGTGAAGCTGACATGGTTATAAAAGCTTTACCTTCAGTGGTAAAACATCTGCCTCTGCTTTCTGGATTTACTATCGGCAGTAATGATGAGATCATTACTGTACTTGGAGTTGAGGCATTAATAAGGCAAGCCCGGCAACATAAGAGGGATAGAGGTAAGATTTTAGTACCAGATGACCAAAAACATCAGAAAAGCGTTTTAGTTGTTGATGATTCTGCCAATACAAGGGACATTGTAAAAAGCATTCTTGAATCCTATGGCTACCAGGTGGATTTAGCTGAGGATGGGATGAAAGCTATTGAAAAGACGGATCGAAAAGTATATGATGCTGTTATAACCGACGTAGAAATGCCTCATCTAGATGGATTCAATCTTACCTTGCATTTGCGTCAGGATGAGCGATATGGACAAATTCCAGTGATCATCGTAACTTCTCGTGAAAAAGCGGAAGATAAGCGACGGGGTATTCAGGTAGGAGCTAACGCCTATATTATTAAAGGGGCATTTGATCAAAATAATCTGATTGAAACACTCCGAAATCTAATCGGGTAGTAAATTTGTGAGGGATAAACTATGTTGGGAAATAAAGGATTACGTAGTAAGCCAATAAAATTGTTGCTAATTGAAGATGATAATTTTATGCGGGAAATGATTGCCTTAGTGTTAGAAACAGAGAATTACAAGGTTACTGGCGTTGAAAACGGTGGGGAAGCATTACGATTGTTAGATGAATGTAGCGAGTATGGTGCAGTTATATCAGATATGTATTTGCCAGATACAGATGGACTTATACTTTTTGAAAAAATTAATGTTGCTTATCCAAACTTATTGTTTCTAATTTTGACGAGTGAGACGGATGAAACGATTGTCCAGAGAGCGAAAAATTTAGGAATTACCTATATTTTAAAAGATGAAAATTTTGCTGAGTCTGTTTTGGTTGCGTTAAAGAATAATTTATATTGAAATATAGAATTTTGGAATGATTACCAAAACAATAAAGGAGCAGGATGCAATGGCAGTTGGGGAAGAAGGCGACGTGAAAGCGGAAGAGATATTCTCGATAGATAAAATGCCTGCGAGAGTAGTTCATGATCTTAATCAGCCGCTTAACTCTATAAAAATGATTTCTGGCGGTATCCTATATTTACTTCATCAAGGGAAAAAACTGCCTGATGAAGAATTAACTGAGTGTATGAAAGAAATAGTTTGTCAAACGGACAAAATTGCCAATATGCTTAAAAAAAAGTGATAATGTAACTTTGAAGAATAGTAATAATCGGTAATTGTTTATAACATTATTACCTGTTGATTAGACTAGTAATAGGGAGGATATCTAATGAAGATATTGCTCGTAGATGATGAACAGCATAGCCGTCAGGCTATGCTGTGGTTTTTGAAACACCAGAATCACGAAGTAACCGAGTGTGCCAGTGGTACAGAAGCACTGCAGAAATTCACTGTAGAAAATTACCCCTTAGTATTATCAGATATTCAAATGCCAGGCATGTCTGGTGTTGAACTGGCTACAGCCATTAACCAGTTTCCTAATAGCTGGCAGACAGATATCGTTTTATTCACTGGTCATGCCGACCTAAACTCAGCTGTTACAGCATTACGTGCAGGTGTATATGATTATTTAGAAAAACCCGTCAATCCAGAGGAACTGGCCTCTGTTATTGAACGAGTTGCTGAGCATCAAGCACTGTTGCGTGAAAATAAAGTTCTGACAGAACGTTTTTATGATGAGGTAAATGTGGCAACCCAAGAAACTCGGCGCGAGCTGGTTCACATGAAGCAAATTGTTGCAAAATCCATAATTGGCTCAGTAGGCATTTTCTCAGAAAGCATGAAAAGAATTGTTCAACAAGCCCAGCAACTTCATATAGATCGCTCCATTCCAGTTTTAATTGAGGGCGAGACTGGTACAGGCAAAGAAGTGATTGCCAAGATAATCCACTATGGAAATGGTTTTGAACCATTGAGTACTGCCTCTTTTGTGGATATTAATTGTGCTGCATTGGCCCCGACTCTTTTTGAAAGCGAACTTTTCGGTCATGAAGCAGGTTCTTTTACTGGTAGTCTGGCAAAAGGAGCAAAAGGCAAGTTCGATTTAGCTCATGGTGGAACCTTGTTTCTCGATGAAATCGGCGAAATTCCTCCCGATTTACAGGGAAAGTTACTCCGCGTACTGCAGGAAAAAGAGTTTTATCGGGTAGGTGGCTTGAAAAAGATCAAAACCAATATACGCGTGATCTGTGCGACCAATCTACCTTTGGAACAAGGCGTAGAACAAGGTACATTCCGGAAAGATCTGTATTTCCGTCTGAAAGTAGCACATATTGTCATTCCGCCGCTTAGAAAACGCAAAGAGGAAATTATACCTATTGCCACTATGTTTTTACAGGAATTTTCGCGACGTAAGAAGAAAGATTTTGCCACGATTGATTCGCAAACAGCTAGGATTATGGAGGAATATGATTGGCCAGGGAATGTACGAGAATTGCAGAATATTATCGAGTATGTCACTTTTGCTTATAATGATAAAGAACTAAAACCAGAACACATTATGGGACTTTTACAACACCAAGGAGAGCGACCCTCTTCCTCTTTAGAGAACAGCGGGATGTTGGAAATTCCTTTTCCCTTACAGGGCTATTCCTTGAAAAAATACACCGAGGATATTATTCTGAAAGTCTTAGCGGCACATCATAACAATCAATCGGCTACAGCCAAGTATTTGGGAATTTCCCGTAGAGCTTTATCCTATCGACTAGAAGAAATGCGAAAGAAAAAAGAAGAAAATATGGATTGATTGCAAAAACTTCCCACAAAAACTTCTCACTGGGGAAGTTTTTGCAGTTCTTTTCTCCTCTCTAATTTCTACTATAATGAAATTGGGAAGTACTAGTTTTTATATTATAGTAGCGAATGATAAGCTTCTACGCCAATATCTAAAATTAAAATGCAAAAAGCATGCTTACTTGGCATGCTTTTTGCATTTTAATGATTAGGTTGTATTCAAACCAACATAAATATACTGTTGGCGTACTGACACAGGAGGGAACTCTTTTTGATGAATAAAAACCTTGCTACAGATTTAAAAATATTAGAAAAATATTATGATATTGTAAGAGTAATCGATCCCTTAGCAACATCTCTCTCGTTTCCCGCTATTCTTTCAAATGCTCCTGACAATTCCCAATACTATCATTTCGGAAGTCGTGGGCAAAGTTGCAAGGAGTGTATTTGCCTACAGGCAATACACACCAAAGAGACCTTTGTAAAAACAGAAATGCATGAAGGGAAGCTATTTATGATTACCGCCATGCCGCTGGAAATGGATAGACGTACTGTGGCGTTGGAACTCATAAAATGCATCAACAAAACAATAGTGGAAAGCTTTCTCCCTACGACAGAAAAAAATACAAATATTTATTGTTCTGCTGCGAAATTCAATGATTTGGTCTTTAAGGATGCCTTAACTCAAATTTACAACAGAAGATATATAGATAAACAATTGCTAGTGGAAATAGTTGAGGCTCAGCAGTCCAATCTGCCGTTGTCCGTTGTGATGACCGATATTGATTACTTTAAGACGATTAACGATCAATATGGGCACTCTGTCGGAGATGAAGTATTGAAATGCTTCGCAACACAGCTCCAGAACAATATTCGGCAAAACAGCGGTGATTGGCTTGCCAGATATGGAGGGGAAGAATTTCTACTTGTCTTGACCAACTGCCCAGAGCAGCAGGCGTATAAAATTTCAGAAAAACTCCGTAAAATTATTGAGCATACCATTTTTAACACCACAGCAGGCAACCTTCATATTACCGCCAGTTTCGGCGTATATACTTCTTCTGGACAAG
>Ga0316613_10001295_pt1 | contig 17297 bp, 13 predicted proteins | sample OWC_soil_day10_C_2_FD_207647 | JGI IMG/M metagenome (GOLD analysis project Ga0316613, IMG submission 207647) | Wetland soil microbial communities from Old Woman Creek delta, Ohio, United States - OWC_soil_day10_CT_b | ecosystem: Environmental > Terrestrial > Soil > Wetlands | place: USA: Ohio...
AAATAGAGCGAAGGATCGACTATTCCAGGGTAGGGATAGCCGTAATAACCCGGCTGATATGGATAGCTGTAATACCCACTCTGCCCTGGATAACCCGAATAGCTGGGTCCATACTGGTCATAATAGTTGCCATTTACCGAGTCGGGGGGCGGCCCATAGGCGGCGCATCCAGCCAGCACAAGCATTATTCCTGCTACTGTGCCTTTCGCTACGATCTTGAAACCCGGGTTCATCATTGCTCCCAATTCATGCACCAATCAATTAGAGGCACTCTTTCTCCTGCGGTTTCGTAGACTCATGAAACATTTGAGATAACGAAAAACACACCTGTATTAACGCTGTTTGCGCTTGGCAGCCTCATTCTTTCAGTCTCCTTATTATTCCATTTTTCCAAAGAATCTTTTGATCCGTTCGTGGTCAAACCGGATAAGGAATACGCCATAATTTTTTTGCACGAGCTTGCAAACCATATCACTTTTCACAGGGGGAAATTATGCGCAAGAATCACTCTGCGAAAGACCGGAGGCTGCTATATCCCGAGCAATCCTATATACGCGAAGATGATGAACGGGCCTTTTTACGTGAAGATGAGTTGACAGCAGACATCGTGGAAAGAGGTGTCGGATTCAAAAACATTTATGGAAGCATGTATGCAACCAGATATTTAAGAGAGCGCAACATTGGGCAAGACGTCATCAACCGCGTGCTGTCCGCAGGGAATATACGACGACGTATCTAGCAAAACGTATTGTCTCTCCTCGCATTTACTCTGCATCCGTCACGACTCGCGGAGGCGCTTTTATCGCATCTCGCGACATGGGAAAAATTCCCTCCCTTCTTTTCATGCGCAATACCCTTCATGCACATGCATCCGCAAAACCTCATTTATCATAAAAAAATTTCTAGCTCTTATGAAGTCACTGGATATTTGACGCCATAAAAGGTGCTCGCATCCATCCAGAGCAATGGCTGAATAAACAAACGCCTCATCTAAGACGACTACAGGCACAAACGGCCACATAGCCTGTCAAAGCAATAAAGAACGGAAGTTTGGAATAAAAAAGAGAGTGCGCAAAATTGATGGGGACGGTGTTTTTTAGCGAAATACCTAAAAATGCTCTTGCAGAAAAGCAAGCCGCAAAATACCATTCTGTCTGTATTGCGCCAGAGTAAGATTTACGGTAGAACGCATTCCATGATCCCTTGCACTTTCTGAAAGCATGGAACTGGGATAGGTTGATCTGCGGCATGCGGCGCAATCGACGTGAAGCCAACTATTGCGATTAGGAATATACTATCGTTAACGCGCAGGTTTCCGAAATATTCGGTAGCATGCAGTGTAGCAGTAGATGGTTCGGCGGCCCGGCTCACAAGGCCATGACGCCTTCGCTATACGAAAAACGGAAGCAAAGTAAACTATCATGACTTTACTCGTCACAAAAGCAAGGCTGTTCGCGGCAAACGCCCATGCTGCAGTAAAACAGCGCAGGAAATACACGTACGAACCCTATATCATGCATCCATACAGGGTGGCTGCTCAGGTCGCAACTGTGCCCCACACCGAAGAGATGCTGGCTGCAGCGTGGCTGCACGATACCATTGAAGATACCTGGGTTACCCTCGACGATCTGAAAACGGAATTCGGAGACACGGTTGCCACCATGGTTGAATGGTTGACAGACGTCAGGCCGACAATGGGTAACAGGGCGGCTCGAATCGAGCAGAACCGTCTGCGTATTGCAAGAGCGCCTGCAGAAGTCAAAACGATCAAGCTTGCCGATCTGCTTGACAATGTATCCTGCATCGCCCAATACGACGCACAGTTTGCCTTTACCTATCTGGAAGAAAAATACGAAGTCTTGAAGGTTCTTACCGAAGGCGACAAGACTTTGTTTGCAAAAGCCCAGGAAGCGATTTTGCTCTGCGCCGGTCAGATTGGCTTGGCTCTGAAGAAACCGAGCCAGGAGCCAGACTGGCCCAAAGCTGCATAAGGCTGTCTGCGAAAGCTGCTTGCGCGGCAACGTTGACGCCTTGGAGATGACAATAAGGTCATCCCGACGAGAGCATTTGATCCTTGAGATCCTTTCCACAAGCGACTGATGCTTCTGGCAGAACACTCAATGGCGATTCGTTCGAATCTTCCTTAGCGATTAATTCCACCACGCAGCCAAACTGCCGGATAACGCTCCCACTAGTGTTTTTCTTTCCCCGGGAACGAGGTCAGTAACGGTCGCTTCGACCTGACAGTCACCAGGTCGCTCAGTTCGATATCTGAAATGGGCCGTGAAAAGAGAAATCCTTGCGCATAATCGCACCCTGCGGCAAGCAGTAAATCGCGCTGCATCGGCGTTTCCACACCTTCGGCGATGACTTTGATGCCGAGCCGGTGCGCCATGACAATCATCGCTTCGCACAATGCCAGGTCGTCGGATTCCGCCGTCAAGTTGCTCACAAAGGACTGGTCGATCTTGATGTAGTCGATATCGAACTTCTTCAGGTAGGACAGCGATGAGTACCCCGTGCCGAAATCGTCCAGCGCTACTTCGATCCCGGCATCGCGCAAACCCAGCAGTTGGTCCTTCACCTGTTTGCCGGCATCCAGCAGTAGTCCCTCCGTAATCTCGACCACGATTCCCTGCTTTGGCAGATGCATTTGCTTCAGCCTGGTAAACCAAGGCGCCATCCGGATACCATCGAACTTGAACTGCATAGGCGAAATATTCACGCTCACCTGAAAACCAGGATGATGCACTTCTCTCATTTTGCCCGCCAACTCCGCCGCCTCTCGGAACATCCAGTTGCCGATGTCGTGGATCATGCCGATCTCTTCGGCAATCGGAATGAATTCGATGGGGCTGACCAGGCCGCGCTCCGGGTGATGCCAGCGCACCAGCGCCTCCGCCTTCTGGATCACACCGGTAGCCAGTTCCACGATCGGCTGGTATACGACCCGGAATTGCTCGTTTTTAAGCGCTCCGTGCAAATTACTGATTAACTGACGCCGGTTGAGTGCTGCGGCCTGCATGGTCACGTCATAATAGCTGAAACGGTTGCGGCCCAGCTCCTTGGCGGCATACATCGCCTGGTCGGCATTCTTGAGCAGGCTCTCGCTGTCCGTCGCGTCATTCGGATAAAGCGTCATGCCGATGCTGGCGGTCACATATGCAACCTCATCCTCCAGCTTGAACGGTTCCGACAGCTTGTCGAGGATTTCCTTGGCAATACGCTCGACACTATTCAAATCCGTCAGGCATGGGAGGATGATGGTGAATTCGTCACCACCCAGCCGAGCCACGACATCGGTCTTCCTGACGCACCCGATCAGACGTCGCGCGGTTTCTTCCAGCAGCAAGTCGCCTTTGCCGTGACCGAGCGTATCGTTCACATCCTTGAAATAGTCCAGGTCCAAGAACATCAGCGCCAGCGGCATGCTTGTACGCTGAGCCTTCATGATCTCTTTCTCGAGCCGCTCAAGAAGCATGCGTCGGTTGGGCAGGCCGGTCAGCGAGTCGAAGTTCGCCTGCTTCCAGATTAATTCCTCAAATTTCTTGGTTTCGGTAATATCACGTGAATAACCATGCCAGAGGACGCTCCCGTCTTCCATCTTTTCCAGCATCGCTTCGCCCTGCATCCACCTTATGCCTGTCTTTGGAAAAATAACCCGGTATTCCTGTTTCCAAGGCTGCAATGTGCGGACGGAATCCAGGATAGTCTTTATTGCCCAGTCCTTGTCATCCGGGTGAAAAAGATTCAGCCAGGGGGTGGCATCTTCCTGTAATTGTTCTGGATCGAGGCCGCAGATATCGGAAATAATATCGCTGATGAATGGACAAGCAACCCGGCCGTCTGAATAAAGGCGCAACTGGTAAACGATTCCTGGAATTTGCGAGGCAAGGCTTGCGAGCCGATCATGGTTTCTCTGAAGTTCTTCCTCCATCTTCTGACGTTCAATAATGATCGAATACAATTCATCGTTGCGCTTTTTCAATGCCAGATGCGTTTTTACTCTCGAACGGATGACGGAAGGATTGAGAGGCTTTGTTATGAAATCGACTGCACCCAACGCCAGACCGCGGATCTCGCTTTTGGTACCGGTATCGGACGTAACAAAGATGATCGGTAAATCCTGGTTGGCTTTATTCATCTTGATTGCCGCACAGACGTCAAAGCCATCCATGCCAGGCATTTGAACATCGAGCAGGACAATATCCGGTTTTTTGTCCTCGATCATGCACAGCGCCTCCGTTCCATTCTTGGAAAAGAATATCTCACCAATATCTCTCAGGATTTTCCTGAGAAGCAAAATGGTTCCTGCATCGTCATCAACGATCAGCAGGCGGGAAGAAACTGACAGTGCTGAAAATGTGTTAGTCAAGATGTGTCGGCATCGGGTTGGACCGCTACCTTGTATTTCTTTCAAAAAGCAAACACCCCAGTCGGGGAACTGATCATCTCTTGCACGTACATTATTATATTCATGACAACGTAGGTTGACAAACAGAAACATGATTATTTTGCAATAAAAAAAGAAATAGAAGACTATTTCTTGCCAGTCTCTTTGATTTTGACCTTCAATCTACATGCATTGGTTTTACTGACATCCGGTTATTCGGAAAAAGGAGCACCGGTCTGACAAAGAATGGCTCCCATCAAACAGAGTATTTTCCATTTTTATTCGATCAGCAGTAAAACACCTCCGATCTGAAGACGTATCCGCTCTTGATTATCGCCAGCGCCGAGGTTGCGCACGCTCAATGATTGCCTGGCCGTTTTTTGTAACCTGATTACATTCTTTTGCACGGCAATTGGAGAGCAACATGAAAAAAGCGTTCCTGCTGATGGCATTTCTCTCAGTCAATGCTTTTGCTTCTGACTGGGCGATGTTTGATGCGACTGATGACATAGAAGTCCTTGTCGATTTAAAGTCCATCACGCAGGACGGGCCTTTCAGGAAAGCCTGGTTCCTTTACAACTTCAACAAGCCACAGTCCCGAGATTCAAGCCCGGCCTTATTCCAGTCGATCATTACACTCGAATATGTTTCTTGTGCAAAAAGAAAGGCCGGCATCTCAAGGGTCATCTATTTTCTGAAGCAGAATGGAGCGGGAAAAGCAGATTCTTCCTCTCTTGATATTGCAGACATCGATTTTGAAGAGGTCGTTCCCGGTTCTGGCGGAGAGGCCCAGTTGGACTTTTTATGCTCCTATGGCCCCTATCCGGTTTCTACCGACGGGAACAGCATACTGCCCGAAAATCCGATGCAGGTCGAAAGCATTTAGGATTGGCGATGAAACGAAAAAGCCCGGCATTCAAACCGGGCTTTTTCATAATTCTGGCCTGCCCTACACGACTCGAACGTGTGACCTACGGCTTAGAAGGCCGTTGCTCTATCCAGCTGAGCTAAGGGCAGATCGACCGTTCAGGCAGATTAGCCTGCTGTCATAATACACTTGCGTCTAAAGCAGTGTTCTTTGATGAAAAACAGGCTGTCATGGACAGCCCGTAAAAATGGTCGGGGCGAGATGATTCGAACATCCGACCCACTGGTCCCAAACCAGTTGCGCTACCAGGCTGCGCTACGCCCCGAAGAACGCCATCATACCGGCACGTCCTACTCCGGTCAAATCCTTTCACAGGAAAAAACGATAATCAGCAAACGCACTTCTCGGCGATGCGCTTTGCCATGGTCGCGGCATGCTCCTCATTTTCCGCCTCGACCATGACACGAATCAGGGGTTCGGTGCCGGATGGGCGTATCAACACACGGCCGCTACCCCCGAGCTCTCTCTCGACCTGTTCCTTTTCTCTCACCATTTGTTCGCTTTTCTGCCAATTGAACCCCGGAGCCACCCTGACGTTCACCAGCGTCTGCGGGAATAGCGTCAATTCCTGCGTGCACTGTTCCAGGGTCAACCCGCTGCGGCGCAACGCTGACAGGACCTGCAACGCGGACACGATCCCGTCGCCCGTCGTCTGCTTGTCGAGGCAGAGAAGATGTCCCGATCCTTCGCCACCCAATATCCATCCGCGTTCCTGCAGTTCTTCGAGCACATAACGATCGCCGACCTTCGCTCGGACAAAATCAATTCCCATCCGGCTCAATGCAAGCTCCAGAGCCATGTTGGTCATCAATGTACCGACTACGCCCGTCACCTGCCCCGATGCCATACGATCCTTGATGATCAGGTACAGCAACTGGTCGCCATTGTAGATGTGGCCCTTTGCATCCGCCATGATCAGTCGATCGGCATCGCCATCCAGCGCGATGCCAAGGTCGGCTTGGCTGTCAACGACCATTTTTGCCAGCGCCTGGGGTGATGTGGCGCCGACACCATCGTTGATATTGATTCCGTCGGGCTGAGTGCCAATCGAGACAATATCGGCACCCAGTTCGTGAAAGACATGCGGGGCAATATGGTAGGCAGCTCCATGCGCACAGTCGACTACGATCTTGAGGCCGCGAAGATCCAGCTCTGTCGGAAAAGTGCTCTTGCAGAACTCGATATAGCGCCCTGAAGCGTCATCCAGACGCTTTGCCCTGCCAAGCCTTTCAGATATAGCGCATTGCATGGGCTCATCCAGCGTCGCCTCGATTTCCAGCTCCACGTCATCGGGCAATTTATTGCCCCTGGCAGAGAAAAATTTGATTCCGTTGTCCTGGTAAGGATTGTGGGAAGCCGAAATCACGACACCAGCGGAGAGACGCAAGGCTCGTGTCAGATAGGCAATTGCCGGCGTCGGCATCGGCCCGGACAACATCACATCGACCCCGGCAGCGGAAAAACCAGCCTGAAGCGCCGCTTCCAGCATATAGCCGGAAATGCGAGTGTCCTTGCCGATCAGAACCGTCGGATTGGCGCCGGAGGGATTCGATTTAGCCAGTACCTTGCCGGCCGCATAACCGAGCTTCATCACAAAGTCAGGCGTAATAGGGGCGAGACCAACTTCGCCACGCACGCCGTCAGTTCCAAAATATTTACGAGCCATTCTTTAATCCAGTTATTGAGCCGCTTGCCAGACTTTTATTGCATCCACCGTTTCGGCAACTTCATGCACACGCACAATGTGCGCGCCATGATATATCGCGGCCAGCGCGGCGGCAAGGTTGCCTGCAAGCCTGTCTTCCGGCGACTTGCCCGTCAAGGCTGCAATGACGGACTTGCGCGACAGGCCTGCCAGCAAGGGCAATCCCAGTTCCTTCTGAATTTTCCCGATATGCTTCAGCAACAGCAGGTTGTGTTCCAGCGTCTTACCGAAGCCGAAACCCGGATCGATGCAGATTCGTTCACGCTTGATGCCCCCGCATTCCAGCATCGCCACATTGTCTTTCAGGAATGCCGTCACTTCCACGACCACATCGTCATAAAACGGATCGATCTGCATGGTAACGGGATCGCGCTGCATGTGCATGGTGCACAAGCCGCAATCGCTGCCGGCTACGGTCTCGATGGCGCCTGGCGATCGAAAGCCGTTGATGTCGTTGATCATATGTGCTCCGGCAGAGATTGCCTCGCGCATGACCTCCGGCTTGTACGTATCGATCGAAAGCGGCTTTCCACAATCGCGCAATGCAAACACCAACGGCATTACCCGATCCAATTCTTCCTGAAGAGATACCGGACTTGCCCCCGGACGGGTCGATTCACCACCGATGTCGATGATATCGACACCTTCCGCAATCATGCTCTCCGCCCTTGTGATGGCTGCATCCAGCGAAAAGAAACGTCCTCCATCAGAGAACGAATCCGGCGTGATGTTCAGTATACCCATCACAAGCGGCCTGGACTTGCTGCCGCGCAAATCAAATCGAAAAGGTCCGCATTGGAAATAATCTGTCATTCTGGTTCATGCAAAATAGGATGAAAAAAGGGCGAGAATCGCTTCTCGCCCTTTTCGTGAAGTTATATCCGGCTTGACCAATCCCTTTCGACGATCAGGCCGGTGCAGTCGCATTCGGAGAAACGCCTCCCGGTTCGTTGCCTGCCGATACCTGCGTAGCCGACGATTTGGGCGGACGCGGTTCCCGGCCTTCCATGATGTCGTTGATCTGGTCGGAATCGAGAGTTTCCCACTCCAGCAGCATCTTGGCCATCAGCTCGACCTTGTCGCGGTTCGCTTCCAGCAAGGTACGCGCCAGTTCGTACTGACGGTCGAGAATATCGCGGATCTCGGTATCGACTTTCTGCTGTGTTGCCTCGGAAACCGTCTTCGACGATACTCGTCCGTAGTACATATCCTGCTCGGTGTCTTCGTACACCATCGTACCGAGCGATTCGGACATGCCGTAGCGGGTAACCATCGATCGGGCTAGCTTGGTCGCACGGTCGAAGTCGTTGGATGCGCCTGTCGACATCTGATGCATGAAGAGTTCTTCCGCAACACGTCCGCCGAACAGGATGGCAATCTCCTCAAGCATCTTGTCCTTGTACATATTGACGCGATCATGCTCAGGCAATTGCCATGTCAGACCAAGCGCATAGCCGCGCGGCATGATCGTGACCTTATGCACCGGATCAGCCTTCGGCAGCAGCTTGGCAATGACCGCATGGCCCGATTCATGATAGGCGGTATTGGCACGTTCTTCCTCACGCATGACGGCCGATTTGCGCTCCGGCCCCATCACGATCTTGTCTTTTGCATCCTCGAAATCCTGCATCTCGACCAGGCGCTTGCTGCGCCGTGCTGCGAACAAGGCAGCCTCATTGACCAAGTTAGCCAAATCGGCACCGGAAAAACCGGGGGTGCCGCGCGCAAGAATTTCCGCTTTGACGTCGGAAGCAATCGGCACCTTGCGCATATGCACATACAGGATCTGCTCGCGTCCGCGAATGTCCGGCAAGCCAACTACGACCTGACGGTCGAAGCGCCCCGGACGAAGCAACGCCTTGTCCAGCACGTCGGCCCGGTTTGTTGCCGCGACGACGATGATGCCGGAGTTCGGCTCGAAGCCGTCCATCTCGACCAGCAACTGGTTCAGCGTCTGCTCGCGTTCGTCATTGCCGCCGCCCATGCCTGCGCCGCGATGACGTCCGACCGCATCGATTTCGTCGATGAAGATAATGCACGGCGAGTGCTTCTTGGCGTTTTCGAACATGTCGCGTACGCGCGATGCGCCCACGCCGACGAACATTTCAACGAAGTCGGACCCGGAAATCGAGAAGAAAGGCACTTTCGCTTCACCGGCGATTGCACGTGCAAGCAGGGTCTTACCCGTTCCCGGGGGACCGACCAGCAGCAGACCACGCGGAATGCGTCCGCCAAGCTTCTGGAACTTACCCGGATCGCGCAGGAAGTCGACGACCTCCCCCACTTCTTCCTTTGCTTCGTCACAACCGGCGACATCGCCAAACGTAACTGTATTGCTTTTCTCATCCGTCATGCGCGCCTTGGACTTGCCGAACGAAAAAGCGCCACCTTTTCCGCCACCCTGCATCTGGCGCATGAAAAATATCCAGACTCCGATCAACAACAGCATCGGGAACCAGGAAATAAATATCTGCGAGAAGAAGGATTGTTCTTCCGGCTGCTTTACGTCGAACTTGATATTGTTATTGACCAAGTCGGCAATCAGCCCGCGATCAAGATAGGTGACTGCGGTCTTGTATTTCTTACCGTCTGTCGAATTCGCAATGATCGTACGGTCATCAATGACAACGTCCTTGATGCGCTTGGCCTTAACTTCTTCCAGAAGTTCGGAATAATAGATTGGCGTAACGCCGGCAGATGCCGAGCGATCATTGAAGAATCTGACTGTAACGATAAGGATGATCGAAGAAATGACCACCCAGATCGCTGCTCTGCCAAACATGTTGTTCACGAATGCTCCTTAGACACCTTGGTCTTTTACATATATGGAAATTATTTTACCCGGATTTGCCAGGGCTTGCCAGAAAACCGGGGCGTAGCATTGACAACTGGCACAGGCTATGAATAGCCAAAAAATGAGTCCTGTCTTTTACGCTCAATATCAATTCACATAGCCCAAAAGAGAGGAACCGAGTTATGTTCAGGACACATGCCCTGTTCAATCCTGAAAAGTGAACCACCTGATGCCAGCACAGGATCACTTTGCCATATGCGGGTATCTTGCAACAAATCAAGCCTTATCCAGCGTCATATCGGGAATCTCACTTTCCCGTGGTATCAAGTCCGTTGCAAACCTGAATGAATCAACGGGATTGCGCCGTCAGAACCAGTTATGCCAAACCGGAACCACTCCTTCCGGCAAACGCGGCATCGAACCTATGTCGATGTGAGATTCCCCCGGCGTATGGAAGTCGGAACCGACCGAAGCCAGCAGACCATAACGGTTTGCAATACCGGCATACTTCTTGTACTGATCGACGGTATGGCTTCCCGTGACGACCTCAATGCCGGTCCCGCCAAGCTGTTTGAATTCGTCCAGAAAGGCGGAAAAGGCAATATCGCTGAAGTTATATCGTCCCGGATGCGCAACGACGGCCACGCCCCCCGCCCGATGAATCCAGTTGATCGCATCCGTAATGTTTGCCCAGCGATGCGGAACAAAAGCCGGACGGCCCTGCTTCAGGTACTTATCGAACGCCTGCGGAATACTGCCACAAACCTTGGATTCGACCAGAAAACGTGCGAAGTGCTTACGCGACATAATGCTCGGATTGGTCACGTATTTCATGGCACCATCAAATGCATCGGGAATTCCCAGCGTATCCAGTTTTCCCGCAATTGCGCGTCCACGAAGAAGACGCCCGCTGCGTGTTTGGGCCAACCCCTTGAGCAGTGACGAGTTTTTCTCATCGATCTGCAAGCCGACAATATGGACTGTCTCTCCACTCCAGGTAATCGATATCTCGACCCCTGGCACAAATCGAATGCCCAACTGCTCCGCAGCTTCTCGCGCTTGCGCAATGCCCCTCACCTCATCATGGTCGGTCAGGGAAATAACGTCGACTCCGTTTGCCTTGGCACGAGCGATTACCTGTTCAGGGGTCAGGGTACCGTCTGAAATACTTGAATGGCAGTGAAGATCCAGATTCTGCATGCGTGATAGCCAACTGGGTAAAAGATTAAACGGAGTCTATTTTACGCCGCCTGGCAAAAAGCTGCTGGCAGGCAAATAGTTTGGACAGGGGATATTCAGCCTTACTGTCACTCGGTAAAAAAATCATCGATCAGACGAGCAACCTCCTCCGGCTGATCATGCTGCAGCATGTGCCCTGCCCCGACAACGGTGGCAATCCGGGCGTTCGGGATCGACGCAGTACGAAATTCATATTCGGCAAACCCGGCCTGGCTGCTGCCCAATCTGACTCCCAGCAAATTGAACTCACCTACAATCATTAGCACGGGGGCTGTAATTGCTTTCCAGCAAGCGAAGACTTCGTCCAGGCGATAAAGAGAAGGCGATATATGCCGATGGGCCGGATCGGCCTGAATTTCCCATTCTCCCTTCTGCCCTTTCGCCGCCCAGTGCGGGGCCAGAAAGGAAGCGCGCTCCTCGGTCAGGCGAGGATTATTCTTGCGCAGCCTAGCAGCCACCTCCTGCAGTGTTGGATAAGTCCTTAAAAAGGGAGAATGGCGATCCTCATCCAGCCATTGCGCATAACGCGCCGGAGCCTGTTCCGGGCTACTGTCCAGCAGGCTCCCGCCTTCCAGACTGACCAGTTTCAGGATACGCCTCGGCCGTACTCCCGAATAGATGCTGGCGACGTTGCCGCCCAGGCTATGACCGACCAGTCTGACAGGACTATCGGGTGAATAATGATCAAGAACAGCTTCCAGATCCGCCAGGTAATCGGGGAACCAGTACGTGCCGTTGCCGGACCATTCCGACAGGCCGAAACCGCGCCAATCGGGGGCGACCACATGCCAGTCCTTTTGCAAGTTGTCCACGATAAACTGAAACGAAGCGGACATATCCATCCAGCCATGAAGCATGAACAGTATGGGTGCGTCTTCGCGGCCCCAGTGACGAATGTGATAACGCAGATTGCGTATCCGGATGAACTCGGATCGGGATGGTTTCATGGCCTCTTCAACAAGACGGGAATATCGGTAAAACCGAAAATTATATATGGCATGCCTTTCTTTAGGGAAATGCATTCCTTAATGAACAGGGCTTGTACAATGGAATGTTTTCCGTACTTATCGACGATACCCATGCCCATCTATCAGATTGGAGACCATATCCCGCAAATCGACCCATCCGCTTTCGTAGCCGAAAGCGCCACTATTATTGGCAACGTTGTCATTGAAGCAGGCGCTTCGGTATGGTACGGCTGCACGGTCCGCGCCGACAACGACCGCATCACCATCGGGGCCAACAGCAATATCCAGGATGGCTCCGTGCTTCATTCCGATCCGGGCTATCCGCTATCCGTCGGCAGAAATGTTACGGTCGGACACTTAGCCATGCTGCACGGATGCACGATCGGCGATGGCGCCCTGGTCGGCATCCGCGCAACCGTATTAAACGGTTCAATCATCGCATCCAACTGTCTGGTAGGCGCTGGAGCATTGGTTACCGAGGGCAAGAGCATGCCGGAAAATGCGCTCGTCCTCGGCGCCCCCGCCAGAGTAGCGCGCGTCATGAACGAACAAGAAGTCAAAAATATGCAGAGCGCCGCTGCGCACTACGTCAAACAAGGCAGTTGGTACATGAAAGAACTCAAAAGAATTGACTAGCGGCTTTATTCCGTTCAGCCGGTTTGCTTGCTTCGCAAGCATAATCCGCTAACAACCGAAATCGGGCGCATGGGTACTGAAAACGGAAGGCGGCTTATCAAAGCGTTTCAATTTCGTATACACTTTGCGCCTCATCAAACAACCGGCAAACCAGCCAGTCCAACCAAAAACCGATAACCTTGCGCCAAGGTAGAATCGACGTTTTACCGCAACTGAAACCGATGAAAGACAAACTGCAAAAATTCCTGTTCGAGAATATGCCTATCCGGGGCGAACTGGTCGAACTTTCCATTGCATGGAAACTGGTGCAGGAACGACACGATTATCCACAGCCCGTTTCCACATTGCTCGGCGAAATGCTGGTCGCAGCCACCCTGTTATCCGCCAACATCAAATTTGACGGATCCATGATCATGCAGATACACGGTGACGGTCCTGTCAGGCTGCTGGTCGTGGAATGCGATTCCGACCTGCGCATTCGCGCCACGGCAAAACTGGCTCCTGATGCAAAAATCGAGGAAGGGGCCACTCTGCGGGACCTGGTAAACGCAAACGGCAAGGGACGCTTCGCCATCACGCTCGATCCTCAAGAAAAATACCCGGGCCAGATCCCTTACCAGGGAATCGTGTCTCTTGAGGGGACAACGATCGCCGAGGCAATCGAAAACTACATGCAGCAATCGGAGCAGCTTGAGACCAAAATCTGGCTGGCAGCCAATACCGAGGTTGCGCGTGGACTTCTGCTTCAGCGCCTGCCAAGTCCCGATAATGCCGCAAATGATCCTCGCATCAAGGAACGGGAACAAGAAGCGTGGGAGCGCATATCCATATTGGGCACTACTCTTAAGCATGACGAAATGCTGAGTACCGACATCGACAAGCTGATGCACAGGCTTTACTGGGAAGAGACTTTGCGCGTCTTTGATCCGGTTGAACCCGTTTTCCGTTGCAGCTGCTCACGCAAGAAAGTAGGCGATATGCTGAGGATGCTGGGAAAGGAGGAAATCGATGCCGCTCTTCATGAGCAGGGAAATCTCGGCATTTGCTGCGACTTCTGCGGTCAGCAATACGACTTCGATGCGGTCGACTGCGCGCAACTCTTTACAAGCGATCCCACCGAGAATGTTCCGCCTTCCTCAAGCGGCAGCGTGCATTGAACCGGTAACGGGCAGGAGCCCAAGATTCCCAAACTACCAAAGCGGCAGACCGGCTTCTCAGATACCGGCATCCCTCCGAAGCAGCGCATTTAAACGCGCGACGGTCTGCTCGTCAGCCGGCGCAGGCAAACTGCAAATGGCATCGATTCTGGCTCTGACCGACTCTTCCTTGTTCCCCGCCAGCGAATCCTGCAACATTTCGATTTGCATCTGCCGGCGTTCTGCGGCGAATTCCTCCGGACTGTCCATGCCATGGATAATTTCCAGGTGGAGCAATTCCTTTAACAGTAGTGCCTGATTGGATTCAAGCGTAGCTGGGTAATGCTTGTCCCCTGCAGTCAATGCCTCCATGGCTGCATCGAAGCGCGAACGCAGCATTTTTTCGTGCCGATGATCCAGAGAAGGCAATACATTCCAGTGCAAGTTCCAGCCTGTTATATCCGGTTCGGTGCGCCCGGTAAGTGCTGCCTCCGCAGCACAGCACAGTGCCAGCTTTTCGGACAAAGCTTGAACAGTTGCGTGTCTGGCTTCGTTCTTGGCTGCATCAATCCTCTCCTGAAGAGAGGCAATGGCTGCATGGTAACGCTCCTGTATCGCCCGCTCGGCCCCACCGGACACATGTCCTGCCGCATTCCACTCCGCATTAGCGTCCCGAAGTATTCCATGCAAGCGCTCTACGGGTTCGCTTACGGCCCCCTCCAGCTTCGCGCAGATTGCCTCCTTCCCGGCAAGATTCCTGCGACGCTCTTCACCGACGGAGTCCGAGGCTTCCTTACGCTTGGCGAACAATCCATCGCAGGCACTGCGGAAACGTTTCCACAATTCCTGCTCCTCCCTGTTCCCGAGCGGAATGGCTCGCGCACTCTCCTGCCATTGCTCCTGTATCTGCCTGACGGTATCCGGTGCCGTGCGGTCAGTCGGATTGAGCAACTGCACTTTTTCAATCAATTGTTCGCGCCGAGTTGTCTCTTCCCGCCATTGTTCCTCAAGCGGCTTCCGCAAGCTTTTCAACGTTTCAGCAAATTCGGATTCGAGCCGTTTTCTATCTTTACGATCCATCGGCCCCAGTTCGCGCCACGATTTCTGCGCCTTGCGATAAAAGCCGGATACGTTCTTCCAATCGATTCCTGAAGGATTGTTCAACTCAGTCTTCGCAATGAATTCCTTGACCGCATCGATGACCACCTGCGCTGCTGCGGCATTCTGTTCCCGCTCCGCCCCCAGCTTTCGCGCATGTTCGGCCACCGGTTCGTAGGCACGATTGCACGCTTCATCGAATTGCTGCCATTGCGCACGGCTCGCCGCGCCCGACGACGAATCGAGCAGCTTCCATGTCTTCCGGGCATCGACAACCTTGGCGGCCAACTCGTCGAGCTGCAGGGATTTTGCCGGAAGCTCCTCGACTTCCCGCAGCAACTCCTCACGAGACACCCGGCCGCTCCATCTGGCCCAATCCTGAAGACGCTTCAACTCGCTTCTCAGTCGGCCAATGCGCTCGGACTGCTCGGGCATGACTGTAACATCGAGTGAACGAAGCACCGCATCGTGCTCGGCCGCCGCATGCAAAGAACCCTCATTCAGTGCTTGCTCCATGGCGTCGATAACGTTCGTCAGTTTCGGCGATGTTTTTTTCTGTTGCGACTGACTCTTTTGCGACGCTTCACGTTCCCGTATCCTGCCGATCAACGCATTGAACCGTTCCTGAAGGGGGGGCATCGCAGCATTGTCTGCCGGAGCAAACGTACTCCATTGCTTCTCTATCTGTTTCCAGTCGAGCGAATCGACTTCACTTTCCCACCCTTCCAGTACACGCTCCCGCTCCTGCAATGTCTGGTAACTGCGTTCATGCGCCGACTGCAATTCCCTGAGACGGTCGAATTCTTGCTGGAAAGCCGGCAACAGGCTCTTTGGAAGAGAGTGCAATTCGGGCGCACAGGCAAATTCCGCGATTTCCATCGACAGGTCATCCAGCAGCCGCGCCATTTCATCCGGTGTAAGACTTGCTGAAGCAGCCCCGATTTCCCTAATTTTGGCAAGAGCATCCATGACCCTGCGTTGCAATGCTGTCTGGGCAGTAAGTCTGTTCGTGATGATTCGCCATGATTCGTCAAACGTTTCCCGCAAATCCTGCGGCACGTCGGCAAGCAGCTTCCAGCGCTTTTCCAGGTCGGACGCTTGGTTCGGGGTCAATCCGGAATCCGGAGAAAGCTTTTGAGCGGCGGTAATACAATCAGTTGCCTCTTTTGCAGTGAGTTCCTGCTTGCGGATGACCTCGAGCTGAGTCTGCGTCAGCTTGGCAACGCGGCGGTCGACGTTGCGCATCGCATTCCTCACTTGCTCAAGCGCCTCCCTGGAATGAATGAATTCCGCCGCCTTCAGTCGCGCGTCGGCAAACTGACATTTAAGTATGAATGCCACTGCGCCCGGTTCATCGTCTGCGTACTGTTCAGCCTGCGAAAGCGCAGCCAGTTTCGCAGTAATCGCCTGCTGCTGCGATGAAACCTCCAGCACGGCCTCGGATGAATGCGAAGCATGGTTTTTTTTGGCTGAACGCCGGAAAAGAAAATCAAACATGAACCTGAAATTTTGCCTAGTCAAAGGGTGCATCATAGCAATTTGTGAGCTCCATGTTCGCTTTTTTCAGGTACGAGCGTCAAAAAGTTCAGTGCGTAATGCCCGGAATAACCATATGAAACAGCACGGTTTCCGATTCCTCTTGAAAGGAACCTGCACTGAGGTGCTGCGTATGATGACCAGCACTCTCGCACATTTCACGCTTTGACAGGAAAAGAGGCGGCCCGCTCAACTCTGGCTGCATGCATGACTAGCCTTCAGCCACCATTCTTTCAGAAATGAGCGTCGCTCTCCATTCCGACTGTACCGCCTTGGCAAGCAGATCGTCAAGGCAGAGCGCATTAGTCGAATGGGTGATGCTATCCGTGCTTTCAATGTCGGCAATCCCCGCATGCCTCATCCGTTGCATGGCATCGTCGGCAAATAAGGCGTGACAAACGAACGCATCCACTTTTGCAGCTCCCCCTGACAGGCAAAGGCGTGCCGCAACCGCCATGGTTTCGCCCGTACTGACGATATCGTCAACCAAAATTGCATGACGTCCTCGCAGACCGGACAAAGGCAATTCCATCTCGACGCTACGATCCCCCTTCCGGATCTTCCGTCCCACCGCAAAATCCATTCCGCCCGATATGGCCACAGCTCCAGCCCATTGTTCCGATTCCTCGTCCGGACCAACGATGAACGCATGCGGATGCTTGGCAGCAAGATACATGCCGATTGAATCCGAAGCGGTAAGCGCAATCGCTTCGCTGTCCGGAATGGCTTCTTCGATTGAATCAATTCGATGCAAATGAGGATCCAGCGTAATGACACGATCGAACAAATCGGCCAGCAGGCGACCAATAATCAACTGGCTTACCGCCTCGCCTGGCTGGAATGCCATGTCTTGCCTCATATAGC
>Ga0316613_10001296_pt1 | contig 17296 bp, 28 predicted proteins | sample OWC_soil_day10_C_2_FD_207647 | JGI IMG/M metagenome (GOLD analysis project Ga0316613, IMG submission 207647) | Wetland soil microbial communities from Old Woman Creek delta, Ohio, United States - OWC_soil_day10_CT_b | ecosystem: Environmental > Terrestrial > Soil > Wetlands | place: USA: Ohio...
GGTAATGACAGTACGCGTTATGAATTAGCCTACGCGAATCATCATCACCATGTTGTTTGTATCAAGTGCGGACAGGCAGTTTGTATTGACTATTGCCCCATTAATCATGAATTTAATACTATGCTGCGACTGAAGGGTTATGAGCTCATTCGCCATAATGTAGAGTTATTAGGTTTATGTATTGAGTGTAAAACACTGTGTAAGGAGAGGCGGAAATGTTTGAAGTAACGCTAGCTAATATTGATTTTGCTTATGATTATAATGTTGTTTTAAAAGATATCTCAATGACGATTACCAAAGGTGATTTTGTGGCGGTAGTTGGACCAAATGGAGCTGGGAAAAGTACTATGCTGAAGATTATGGCCGGACTCATCAAACCAACAAAAGGTCAAGTAAGTATAGGTGGGAAAGATATGTCGATCGCAAGGGTACAAGGCTTGATTGGCTATGTTCCCCAGAATTATGGGAAAAATGTGCTAGGTTTTCCAGCTACAGTTACAGAAATTGTATCTCTGGGTTTAACATTAAGCGTATCTAGGGCTCGGCAGAACCAGCAGGCTGCTAAACATATTGTCAACCATATGTTAGAACTTGTAGGGGCTGAAAATCTACGTGATCGTCGTATTGGCGAACTGTCAGGCGGGCAGCAGCAGAGGGTGATGGTAGCTATGGCTCTAGCATCAAATCCAGAGTTATTGCTCTTGGATGAACCTACTAGTGGAATTGACTATGAAGCCAGTGCCCGAATCTATGATTTGCTAGGAACATTAAATAAAAATCTTGGTATTACTGTTGTGATGGTGTCGCATGATATTGATAAAGCGATAAACTCTGCGAATAAGGTAGCATGTATTAATAAAGGATTATGTTTTTATGGTAGTAGTCAGGAATTTAATGAGACCCATGCCCAAGCGCGGCATTTGTGGTACTATGCAGGGTAATGGGGTGAGGATATGGAGTTTTTCCAGTATGATTTTATTCAAAGGGCATTATTAGCAGGTATCATAACGGCAATTGTATGCCCGGTGATTGGTAGTTTTGTGGTGGTACGCCGTCAATCAATGATTGGTGATGGCCTGGGACATATTGCTTTTGCTGGAGTGACAGGTGGCTATATGATTGGTATATATCCGGCAGTGGGAGCTTTTGTTCTTACAATAATGGGTGCTATTGGCATTGAACTTGTTCGTCGGCGACATGCTCAATTTGCCGACATGGGGCTGGCTATATTTTTTTATTCAGGTATTGCTATGGCTATTATTTTTAGTACCATTACACGAATGCCGAGTGCTGGGCTGCTGAGTTTTTTATTTGGTAGTATTATTACGGTTTCAGTGACTGATGTTTTAGTCATTGCTGGTAGTGGTACCCTAGTATTAGCTGTTGTATATCTACTATTTGATAAGCTGATGCTAATCACGTTAGATGAAGATATTGCGAATGTGGCAGGCATTAATACATCAATGATTAATATGTTATTTAGTATGCTAACAGCTGCAGTGGTGGTGGTTGGTATGACTGTAGTAGGTGTCTTATTAGTGAGTGCCCTAATGATCATACCCGTAGCGATAGCCCATCTATTACGGTTAGGATTTAAGGCTACCATGGGCGCAGCGGTTGTTTTTTCAGTATTATCGGTAGTGGTTGGTTTAACAGCCTCTTTTTATTTAGATATTGCACCAGGTGGGACCATTGTAATGACAGCGGTACTACTGTATATCACAACTGTACTTACTAGAGAAGGTATCGGCTTGAAGGCAAGATGGGGACGAACATCATCTCTTGGCCGGAATCAGGAAAATAATTAAATTGGCATACTGGCGTATGATTGGTAATATTGCCAATGAGGATATAATATTAAATAGTGTATGTACGACAGCCACCTGTCCAGCGAAATCTGCTGTGATATAGGTGGCTGTCGCTGTTAGCAGACCAGTCAGTGGTAAAAAAAATATTACACCTAGAATATTGAGTAAAACATGAGCTACAGCGACTCGTTTGGCAGCTAAGGTTCCAGCGGCTCCGACAATGATAGAAGACAAACATGAACCAATATTATTGCCATAGACGACATAGCTGGCAGTGGTCAAATCAATAATTCCGTCGCTGGCGAGTATCATGATAACTCCTGTAGCCGCACTGCTTGACTGAAAGAGCAGAGTAATGATTATACCGCCGATGATGCCGTACAGAGGATTTTCTTTGGCGGCTACTAAATAGTCAATGACTGTGGTAAATTCTGAAAAACTGCCTAAAGCATCAGATAAAATAGTAATTCCCAGAAACATACTGAGTAGTCCAGAGATCGCCATGGCAATATAGCGAAGTTTTTTTATGAGTAAGGTAATTATCATAGTTATGAGCAATAGTGGTAGAAAAAAATCAATGGGTATGGATATTGCCATTAATTGTACGGTAGAACAGGTGCCAATATTAGCACCTAGAATGATGCCCAAACCTTGATAAAAAGATAAATAATCAGCACTTACGAGGCCAATGGTGAGTAATGAGACTGCCGTACTACTTTGCATCATAGCCGCTGCGAATGTACCAAATAATACCCCACGCCATGGTTGTTTAGTTAATTGTCCTAAAAGATGTTTGAATTTATGCAAAAGAAGTTTTTGAAGACCAAGGCGCATGAAAAAAATACCACCTAATAATAATGTGATACCAAGAATACTAAGACTTATCGTTATATACATTTCATTACCTCCATCTTGAAGCTGGCAATATAATGTATGATGATTGAGGGAATTATAGAATTTTTCATTTTAAAAAACCTCTCTGCCAATGATTGGCAAAGAGGTTTTTGCTTGCATGAAAAAGGAAGATTGCGATATTTTCCAGATAAGAGGCATATATATTATTTAGTAAAGTATGTTTCGAAAAAGGAGATAAATATATGCAAAAAGATATGACCGAAAAATTGGTTGTTGATTGTAATGACGCTTATGTACGCACTAAAATGTATCATTATATCCAGTATCTAATAGAAAAACAAAAAGATATAAATATTAGACCGATTGTTATATTATGTATAGGTTCAGACAGATATATAGGTGATGCCCTTGGTCCCTTAGTAGGGACCTACTTAGAAGAAAATACAGAATGTATAGTTTGCGGTAGCCTAGATAGCCCTGTTCATGCCAGTAATTTAGTTGAAGTTATTGATAGTATTTATCATCAATATCAGCAACCTATTATTGTTGCTGTTGATGCATGTTTAGGTAATAATAATGAAATAGGAAATATAGAAATATGGGAGGGCAGCTTAGAAGCCGGCATTGCTGTTGGTGCTCAGCTGCCGTGTGTAGGGCATATTTCAGTTATTGGCGTTGTTAATGCTAGTGGACGCATTGGTTATTTGGATTTGCAAAGCACACCATTGTCAATCGTCATGAAACTGAGTAAGTGTATTGGTGGAGCATTACGAGACGCTATTGATTCCATACACGTTCATAATGTTGTTTAGTGTCAGGCTGATTATTATTTGGGAAAGAGTTTATCCCAGAACATATATATACATATAAGCACAGATGCAAAGAGTATTCCAAAATCGGCAATCGGTTGTTCCATAATATCACCATCCTAGTGAGATTATATGATATGTGTCAGCAAGGTGCAAGTTCCTTGAAAAGACTAAGCTCTCTATTAAAGATATACAAAAATTTACAGGCACAATAAAGCATATTATCCCATACAATGAAGCAAGTGATGTGACGGGGGTGAATGCTTTGGTGTCTTTTTTTGTGGCAATGGCGGTTTCTCTTGTTAATGGCCTTGCGTTACTAGTATCTTATGTAACAAATAATACTTTTCCCTTACCTCTTCCGGAAAAAGAAGAACAGATATACTTAGAGAAATTTAAAAACGGTGACATGAATGCTAAAAGTGTTTTAGTGGAACGAAACTTGCGATTAGTTGCTCATATTGTAAAAAAGTTTGATAATACGGGTGAGGATATTGATGATCTTATTTCTATTGGGACAATCGGATTAATAAAAGCAATTAATACTTTTGACATAGCAAAGAAAATTCGTTTAGCAACATATGCAGCTAGATGTATTGAAAATGAAATTTTAATGCATCTTAGAAGTACTAGGCGTACTCGCGCTGAGGTTAGTCTATACGACCCTATTGGTGTGGATAAAGAAGGTAACGAGTTGCCTTCCGTAGTTTATCTGTATGGGGTAGCCTAGCCACGTAATTACTGAGGTAGACGGGGGCTTAATATTAATGTGAAATCATCGTCTTTTTGCCACTTTTCTTTCCGGTAGGTGGCTGATTCTAAAATTATTTTTAGCATTTTATTTTTAGCGGCAGGGTTATCTGATTTCTCATATACCTTTAAAACCTTTTCAACTTTAGGTATAATATCCTTCTTTGCTTTTTCATATTGAATTTCATTAGCTAAAGCAAGTTCAACTTCAACTATATTTTTTTGTGCTTCATCAATTCTCTCTGATAATTTAGTTGATCTCTCCAGATACGTTTCAACATCATAAACTTTTTTTTCTAGTAGGTCATGCAAACTATCTTTTTGCTGTTCTAATTCTTTCAATTCTTTTTTTAGATTTTTATAAACTTTATCTTTGACACTGATATTAATATTCTGCTCATTTGGTTTAAGGTTATCCCATTTAGCGCGATACTCATCAAGCCATAATTGCAGACCAGCGAGTACTTTTTGCTCAACATACTCAAACCTGCAGCTTTTATTTTCACAATGCCTATTGTAGCACATCAGGTGGGGATATGACTGATGGGCATATGGCCTATAAACCATAGAGCTGCCACACATATCGCATTTAATTAGACCTGCCAGGGGGTTAGTAATGCCGTTGACTATCTGATAAGGTGGGTGGTACTTTTTAGATAACATATCTTGTACATGCTCAAATTCTTGCATAGTGACATAGGGTTCGTGGCAATCATATATCCAAATTTGTTCATCTCTAGGGCGCACTTTTGTTTCTTTCCCGGGTCGAGTTGTTGCCTTCTTAGTTGCTACTTTCTTCCATGCGTTTACCCCGGCATAAGCAGGATTTTTCAAAATAACTAAAACCGAGGATGCAGACCACTTCTTACCTTTGTAAGATAGATATCCCATTCTATTTAGTTCATTAGCTATCTTACTTGTCCCCATATCAGTCGTATATAATCGCCATATTAAGGCTGTAGGCTCACTTTGTTCTGGGTGCTTAATCAAGTATCTCTTACCGTCTTTTTTCTCAATTTTATACCCGTATGGGGGCAGAGTGCCAAGATAGTTACCTGATTCGAGACTACTGATCCTGCCTCTCTGCAAACGCCTAGTAATCATTGTCAATTCTCTGCGAGCCATGAATGTTTCAAACTCTGTGTATTCCTCATCCCATTCATCGTTTAGGTCGTAAATCTTTCTAGGCGTGACTATCTTAGTTTTAGCGGTCTTAAAAGTTTCGATTATTAAACCTGCATCTTGCATTTTACCGCGGCCAAGGCGGTCGATGTCCATACAAAAAACAGATTTCCATTTTCCTTCTTCGATTTCTTTTAACATTTTTAACATCTCAGGGCGATGGATTAGACTTTCGCCAGATAGGGTTTCTGGGAAAACATGTGTTATATTCACGCCATAGCTTTTTGCGACTTTAAATAATGCCGTTCTGTGTTTTTCCAGTGTTTCGCCTTCGCCTCTTGCCTCGGCTTCCTGATCTTCTCTTGATTTACGAAGATAAAAGCAGGCAGGCTCGAGGTCAATGTCTTTATTCTCTTGGTTTTTCATATAAGCACCTTATATCCGGCTGCTGCTATTGTCATAGTATCCTCCTAGACACGTGTTTTAGAAACTAGTAATTAATATTACTAATATATGATTAATTTTTTAAGGCCTACAAACCTTACAAGCCACATACCCAGCCCCAGCAGCGTCCTCACGACTATCAAAGTAAACCTTATGATTATTAGACATCATCCCTACATAGCGGCAACCTGCATGGTGAAATTTACCTGTATTAGAGTTGGCAATGTAGGCGCCTTCTGATTGCGGGGTAGGCGCAAAAGTGCCGGCGACGCAGTCACTAAGGTGTATGGTTTGAGATGATGTTGATTGTGGCTGTGGTAGAGACGGGGCGGCTGCGAATGCAGCAGTGAAGCTGAGTAAAAGGATAATGGCTAATAATAAGCTTATATAAGATTTCTTTAATAGTTTCATGATTTCTCCTTTAGTTGATTATGTTGGCTTTTAAATGAGCTTACTTATTGGAACCTTTTAAAATAACCACGATAATACAGTCTGTCATGGTTACTTTTTTTACATCAATGCCTCCTAATTTATGTTCGCATTTTATTGCAAAGTTTAATCACAATCTCCGCCAGCGCCTTCGTTAGGACTGCTATCATCAGTATTACTGTTATCGTGATGATCGGTATCATAATCACTGGAGCAATCACTAGATTCATTCTTTCGTGGTTTTTTCGTATTAGTAGAAAATAATTCATTAAAGAATCCCATTAAATACACGTTCTATGAATTAATATCTTTACCACAATGTGGGCAAAGTGTTTCACAGTGTTGCTTGTGAATTTCCTCTGAAAAACCTGAAGCTAATATACCAGCCGGCAAGGCAAAAAGTCCAATACCCAATAAAGCTAATATGGCGCTTAAAAATTTACCTAATGGTGTAATAGGGTAGGCATCACCGTAACCCACTGTAGTTAGTGTAACAATTCCCCACCACATAGTTGCTGGGATGCTTGAAAAGATTTCGGGCTGGGCTTCATGTTCGACGAAATACATCATGCAAGATGAAATAATAAGTAAGGTCATGCCAAAAATCATAGTTATTGTCAGATATTCTTTTTTTGCAATGATAACATGTTTTATCAAAGTATACGCACTAGAATATCGGCCTAGTTTAAATAACCTGAATATCCGTGATAACCTGATTAAACGAATAAATCTCAAATCGAAAGTTATGAATATTGGAAGATAAAATGGAATAACGGATAATAAATCAATTAGAGCCAGAGGAGTAAAAATAAATTTTAATCTGCCAATAATATGGCCAGTATATTTTTTATTGACATTGCAGCACCAAATTCGTAAGAGGTATTCAACGCTGAAAAGGGCAACTGAGAAATATTCAAAATAAAGTAGTATATCAGCATATTGTTCGGCTATTTGATCGACAGTTTCCAGCATAACAGCTAAAACATTAAGTAGAATTAAAATAACCATAAAAATATGAAAGGATTTAAATCCAATTGTATTAATGGTATTTCTTTCAAATAATTGATGAGTGTTTATTTTGAGTTGATAATATTTAGAATATAGAGATTTACCAATATTTCCCTCAATTTCTGATAAATCTGTACCCATAAAATACTTCCTTCTAATTAAATTTGCGATTTTTATAACATTGCATCGCATAAAGGATACACTGTCCATTTAAGTAGTGTATTGTTTTTTTGCTGTAATTTATTTTATCAATTCCAAATTTCTAATATCATCTTCATACTTCGATTCTAGTCAGTTTTTTAGACATATATCTAAACTAGCTAGAATAAATTTTTTTAAGTTACCAATGTCAGCCGGAGAGTTAAATGTAACTATACTTTTACCATGTTCTTCTAATACTTCATAATAAGGACACATTTCTTTTGTCGTATTAGCATCAAGAGGGGATCTAAAGTGACATTTATCATCGGAGTTGAATATTAAAAATTCTTGATTATTAAATAAAAAAATAATTTCATCAGTTAATAAGTGGAAACTGAATTCTGTAGTATTGAATTCAGCTGCCTGTAATAATTTTTGTACTCGACTAAAAATACGTTGCTCCATATCAGTCATTTCTAACCTTATGTGATCAGTTCCTGCTGGTTCAGAATCTTTGTCTAGTGGTGTTTCAATTAATGTCTGTGCGCAACGAGTAATTTTCGGTGATATTCTTTGACTTTTTACTACGCTTGGTTGCAGTACTTCTTTACTTACTTCATTGAATATTTCAGATAGCGTTGAGAGTAAAGATTCTTTTATTAATGGTCGATACCTGTCAATAGCGCCATTTGTTAATCTTGTCTTACCAGTTTGCTTAATAATAAATCTTATAAATTCATCGGAAGGTTCATCGAATAAATTTCTTAATACTTCTTGTATTGAAATTACAGATGATAAGTCTTCTGCTAGTTTAGAAATAACACTATTTTCAATGGAAGATTTTCTGAATTGCGATAATGTTTCTATGTCTGAGTTAGTGATGGAAGAAAAATTAAATTCAAAGAATGGCGTCGTATCCATTATATTTGCTTGTTTAACGTCTGAGAAAAAATTATATTTCACACCATCGGTTATAATGGCCAGTTTCAACTCAGGAGTGGAATTAAAATAGCGACTTAATTGAGCAGTATGATTATCAAGTCTGCTACCAACAGGCTTTGCCTCTATAAACATGATAATTTTATTATCCTTAAGGACAGCATAATCTACTTTTTCGCCCCTTTTCTTTCCGAAGTCTGCCGTGTATTCAGGCTGAACTTCAAGTGGATTAAAAATATCAAATCCGAGCAGTTGTATGAATGGTATTATCAGTGAATGTTTAGTCATTTCCTCGTTAGTAATATGGCTTTTACGTTCTAGAATTTGGGCGGAGAGTGTTTGAACTTTTTCTTCAAAATTCATAAAAATATGCTCCTTTTAATATCAAATTTTTCTATATTTACGCAGCTCTACAATTCCCTCCTCACATACATACCTATCAATATCACTCTCATATTCACAGCAACAACATTCCTCATCGAACAATAACTGCCATGCAAACTCATTAGCCTCACGCTCAAATCGGCTAGGAGAAAAGAAGGTATGTTCAATCATAAAATAATAACCCCATCCCTTATGAAGCTGGGCATGTCCCAGCTCGTGAGCACAGGTTTGGCGTTGGCGATATTCTTCTAATATGCTATTTATGACAATGAATTTTCGACGTAGAATCCGATCGTAAAAACCATGTAAATGGGCAGGCATAGGTGCTAGAACAATCTCTATCTTTAAATAATCTGCGAGCTCATAGGGATTCCTGGTATGATATTTCTTTACTAAATTTTTCACACGACGTTTAATGTCCATATGCACCTCCAACATAAAGAACTGACGTTCGACATAATGTTACAAAATAACCACGACAATTATAGAATGTCGTGGTTATTTGGCGCGTTTTATTGGCTTGATAGCATAACCTATGAGTTTATCAAAAAACCTGTATAGTAATTGTTCGCTCACAATTATTCCCCCTTGTTCTTATTAGTTTCTTTTAGTTTCCTATATACTCATAGAAAATCAGAGCCAGGCTTTTTCCTCTTGTTGAGTTCCTTTGCTCGTTTATATAACTGCAATTCAACTATATCTAATATAGCTTGCTTATCTTCGTCATTTAATGGGGTGCCGCTAAACATGATCTCATGTTGCTCAAGGATTTTTTTTAGGTCCTTGGGCTTTTTTTCTTCTAATCCACTAACAGTAGATATTTTATTATTTATCTTGCCGAGAATGTAATCAGTGGTAGTTTCATAATAAACTGCTAAAGTTTTTATAGTATCAAAATCAGGTTCACTTACATTATTTTCATAGCCAGAAAGAGTTTTATTGTGTATTCCAGTATCTTGAAATACTTCTTTTTGGGTTTTATTTTTTAAAATCCGCAATTCACGTAATATACTACCAACTGTTGTCATAAAATTCACACCTCAAGTATATTATAAATAATTCTTAGAAATAAAGAAACAAAGTCTTAGAAAATGCGAAAAAATTATTGACATCTTAGAAACTAAGATGTATTATGGTGATAAATAGTCTTAGAAGTTAAGACAGGGGGTGATAAGATGAAGATTAATGAGAGATTAAAAGCATATCGTGAAAGTATTGGACTTAAACAAAATTTTGTAGAGAATAAAGCTAAAATGAGTCAGAAAAGACTTAGTGCTATTGAAAATGGCCAAGTTAAGTTATCTGCAGATGAGTTTGAACATATTTGCATTTATGGATATGAAGTCAACCCCACCATTTTTTTTAACGATGAATTCTTAGATTCTAAGAATAAGACTGCTTCCCCAAAATCCCAGGCTAGTTAAGGAGGTGAGAAGATATGTTAGACCCTAAAAACCTAAAACCAGGCCAAGAGCAACATGAGATATTTACTTCCAGAATTGGCCGAAAGACTGCAAAAAGAATCCAATACGACTATCGCAATTCAGAAGGTGAACTTTTCTCTTGTGTTGGTAAAACCCTTGAAGGTTGCCAACAACTTCGTAAGCAATGGCAAGTTGGCAAGCTAGCTTAATAGTAATTCTGGACAAACGGCATTGCATAAGTTGTAACGAGGTGATTTAAGATGGCAATTGCCAAAGAAAAGCCCAAATATGCTGCTACATATCTGCTAGGCAATACGGTTGTACATGTGATTGCCCCTCCTCCGATGACTGAGGCGAAAAAAGAAAAAATATTACGTGAATTGCAGCAAAGTGAATGGGAGGCATGGAACTTAATGCCGGTTGAGGAAAGACTGAAAGCTAATGCAGATTGGGCTGCAGAGTATGCCGGATAATTTTCCGGCGGGATCATTTTGGACAGGCGGCGCGTGTATGCAACTACAAAATATTAGATTTAATACTGGTGAGCAAATTGGAGTCTATCAGCAACGTGCTTTATTAGGCAATGTAGTTCTATTATTAATCTTTTTGACAGTACTTATGTTGGTACCTGGTGAATGGTAGAAAAAAATGCCCGTCCAGGAGACAGGCGAAAAGTGGGGTGTGGGTAGTTGAGTATATTATCTCATGGAAGGTGGTGATAGCAAATGAGGAAAAAGTTCGGGAAAATCTGTGCTACAGCTAGAGATGATGCAGGTTACACGCAAGAACAAGCAGCTCCTGAGTTAAATGTCAGCACCAGGTCCTTATCTGATTATGAACAAGGAAAAACTATTGTACCAGAAGATGTAGTTTTAACGATGATGGATATATATAACGCCCAATGGCTTGGTTACTTATATCTACAGATTGCAAATGAAGTCGGAAGAAAAATACTCCCAGGGATTGAGTTCCGTGACGTATCAACTTCGCTGTTGATGGTACAGAGAGAAATGAATCACGTTTCAGGTACCATGTCTTCAATGATAGAGGCTTGTTCAGATGGGGTAATCACTGATGATGAACAACCTGAATGGATGAGGTGCATAACTGAAATAAAACATCAAATCAGTGCTGGATTGTCGCTGATGTTCGCACCAGTACAAAAAGAAAAATCGCCTGTGTTGGCGCACAGACGATTAACGAGTTAAACAAAATTTTCACTGCTATTGTACCATGTACGGTGCATGATGGTCAAACTGGAGGCGTAAAAATGATAAGAAGAGATATGTATACTACCGGTGTTAAATGTGCTGAGACATTATATAGATCGTCCGTGATTTCAGATACGCTAGAAACTTTAATTGAAGATATTGACTGGTATAAGGAATATGCAGTTACTTATTCTGATTTATATTTCAAAGGTCTTGCAGATGGATTGTGGGCGTTGATTCAGGATCATTGGGAGTATGTACCGGAGGAGAGGGTGGTCACATGATACCTGATTGGTCGGAGCGGTCGGCTGAAGGTGCGGCGTATCCTCATCGGCACTGGATGGCAGTGGAACAAGAATATTGTGTAGAGTGCAATGAACCTCTCAGTCAAGATGAAGTTGAGTGTAATAATGGGACCTGTAATGAGTGTCTTGAGAAAATCAGAGAGGAAATGGAGTGTGATGAATAATGCAAGCATCACAACTGCAGTTTGAAGAAGAACGTCATATTTATACGTTAAGTGGAGCTATATTGCCAAGTGTAACTACGATTATGCGCTTTATGAGTCGAGAATTATACGATGGAATACCTTTCGATACTTTACAAAATGCTGCGGATAGAGGGACACGCGTCCACTCTTTGACCGAAGACTTTGATCGATTTGGATTTTACGAAGCAGCTGAAGACACCGCCGGTTATTTGGTAGCTTATGAAAAGTTTATATCAGATTATCAGCCTGAGTGGACTGGCATTGAAGAGCGAAGTTATCACAAAAATTTGATGTATGCCGGAACGGTAGACAGAATTGGTTATCTCACTCCTAAAGATGATACATGTGGTATTGATGTGATTGATTTAAAGGCAACTAGAGTCTTTCATCCAGTTATGTTACAGACACAAGTCAGTGCGTATGGAGAGATCTATAAAAGCCACGGACAGGTCATTCGAAATATTTATGGACTGCAGTTGAAACCAGATGGTACTTACTTTTTTCAGAAACTGCAGTACGATTTTAAACCGTTTTTACATTGTTTGGCAATTCATAATTTAATGGCGAAGGAGAAGAAGGTATGAGTAATTTAGCTGAAAAAATAACCTCTATTAAAACTCCATCGATGGAGGAAAATATCCGTGAAAACATGATGGCTGTTGTTAAGTCGGCGCGATCGCTGGTTGTTGCAGATGATATAAGTTATCAAATGGCAGCAGCCACATTAAAACTGGTTTTTGAACGTAAAAAACAGGTGCAAAACTATTGGAAAGAACCAAAAGAGTCAGCAGCTAAATCCCATAAAGTAATTTGTGCAAAAGAAAAGGAAATGCTCAATCCGCTGACTGATGCGGAAGGCCTGTTAAAAAAGTCAATGGGTGATTACAGTATGAAGTTGGAAGCTAAGCGCAGAGTGGAAGCTGCTGAAATTGAACGTTTAAAGAAAACAGAACGTGATCGATTCTTAGCTGATGCTATTGCCGCTGAGCAGACAGGAGATGTTATCACAGTAGAAACTTCACTAATGATGGCAGAAATGGTTGAGGATATGAAAGCGGTCTCCACATCGAAAGCAATGCCTAAGGCTGATGGGATTAGTATTAGAAAGACATGGAAGGCCCGAGTTATCGATGATTCAAAGGTTCCTAGCCATGTTGTAGGCGTTTGTATTCGCCCTGTTGATATGAGCGCCTTAAATAATTTAGCACGGATGACAAAAGGAACTGCAGAAATTCCAGGTGTTGAATTCTACGAAGATACTAACTTGGCAGTGAGATAAGGGAGGATAAAGGATATGACAAATAATTATGGATTACAGGCAGCAGCTTCGACAGGCGGCTCCATGATGGAAGTGGTTGCTAAAAACAGAGAAATTGCACAGGTACAAGGACAAGTATTTATGGCCAAACAATTTCCTAGGGATGAAGTCACAGCTATAAACCGTATTAAAGCTGCGTGTAAACGTCCAACCCTAGCTAATGCTGCAACTTATTCTTATCCGCGCGGTGGACAGACTGTAACAGGCCCGTCCATCCGCTTGGCTGAAGTGATTATTCAAAACTGGGGAAATGCTGACTTTGGATTTAAAGAACTACAACGGATATCGGGTGATAAACAAAATCCGGGGAAATCAGTTGTTGAAGCCTACGCGTGGGATTTAGAAACTAATACAAGAAGAACAACCCATTTTGAAGTTTTCCACGTCAGAGACACCAAGCAAGGTCCTAAAATTTTGACAGAAGAACGGGATATTTATGAAACAATTGCTAATCAAGCAAGTCGTAGAATGCGCGGATGTATTCTGCAGTTAATACCTGGCGATATTGTTGATGAGGCGTTAGAAGCATGCAATGACACATTGAGAAATGAAATAACGGATCCAGCTAAACTGAAAACGACTATAGTGCGAGTTATTAAAGGTTTTGCTTCATTGGAAGTTCCTGAATTTATGTTAGTTAAATACCTTGGTGATAAGCGTTCTACCCAATGGACAGCAGAGGATCTAGAGAAGTTACTTAAAATTGCTGCTGCTATAAAAGATGGTCATTCTACCCCAGCTGATTATTTTGAAGCAGCACGAAATACACAGAAAATAAATGAATCTCAGCGTGCCGAATTAATGCATTTAGCAAAGCCTGATCATAAGGCTGCCATTGCGGCAATTAAACCATTAGGATTTGATACGATTAACAGCGTGACAGTAGCTGCTTATGAGCAGGCCAAGGAATTGATTTCGGCAGCGGTAGTTAAGATAGAAAGTCATGATAATGTGAAATTGACTGATGATGAAATATTGCAGCAGTCAATAGGTGGTTAAACATGACCACACAAGAAGTATTAACTTTCCTAAAAGAGCTAGGAATTAACTTCTCCGTATGGCGTCTAAATCACCTGGTTAAGCGCGGGGTCTTAAAAGAACCGCCTAAGATATTTAATCTCTCAAATCGTAGCCCGAGATTGTGGTCCATGAATGATGTTAAAAGAGTAAAACTATTTGTGATGTTAGAGGTCTGTAAGAAAAGAAGGTAATCATTAAAAGGAGGAATAGTATTATGAAATCAACTGGTATTGTAAGAAAAGTAGACGAGCTAGGACGGGTGGTAATTCCAATTGAGTTGCGTCGTACTTTAGAGATTGGCGAAAAAGATGCCTTGGAAATCTACGTAGATCATGATCGGATTATTCTTCGTAAATATGAGTCTACTTGTGAATGCATATTCTGCGGTAGCGATGATGAAGTCACTAGCCATAAAGGTAAACCAGTCTGCAGAGAGTGCTTGGAGTCCATACGAAACCAAGTAGCCTAAATTAAAAAAAACGCGGCATTGAAAATTTCTTTGCCGCATTTTTCCTTGAAATTATTTCCTGAAAATAATTTACAAATCAAGAGGTGAGCAGTATGAACGAAGCACGTCGTCTGGTGATTGTTGATGAATGGTCAGGTAAATATATGATCAATAATGAGATTTACTCCAGTCTAGCTCATAAGCTGGCGATAAAATCTCAAGACCTTAAACATATTCCGGTACCAGCAATATTATTTATTGAGAATATGGATGGAAACGGAAAGGACCGTAATAAAGTTAAATATGCTCAAATCAGTAAGCTGCCTGAGAAATGGCAGGATATTTTAAAACAAGTAACAGGTCAGAACTTCTGCTACATGGTTGAAATTTTTAAAAAGAATATTGAGAATATGACTTGGTCGCAGGTTGTCTTAGTGATTTACCGAGAACTGCGGAAGATTGATACTGACGGTGAACTCAAATCGTATGACATTGAAGAGTTTGGTGAGATTGCTTACAACCTTGGTACGGACTGGGATGGGAAAAATCGTATTATTCCTAATCTGCTAGAGGTGGATGGTAATTGGGAGTTAATGAGGCAGCCAAGGTTATTTGAGGATGAGATGGCAATACGACGCGTGAAATAGGGTGGTGGGTGTATGGCAAGGCCAACAAAAGAAGGTATGGATTATTTCCCACATGATACTGATGCAGCCAATGATGAAAAAATAGAAGCCCTACGTGCACTACACGGTAATGATGGATATGCATTTTACTTTATTGTTTTAGAGCGTATTTATCGCTCCAATACTGCTGAATTAGATGTCTCTAAACTAGCGGTATTAGCAGCTTTAATTGCTAAGGTGGGTGTTAATAAACAGAAATTTGACGAAATGCTAGAAACCGCCTTCGATGTTGGCTGCCTAGACCGGGAAGCTTATGAATTTAAAAAAGTTTTAACTAGTGACGGTGTTAAAAAACGTGCAAAAGAAGTAGAAAAACTACGCAATAAATGGCGTAAAAACAAAGAAAAATCATCAGAAAACATAGTGGAAAATACGGTGGAAAACCTAGCGGAAAACTCACAGGAAACGGGGGAAATAAAACTAAATAAAACTAAATTAAATAAAATAAAAGAAAAAGAAACTAAAGTACTTCATGCAGACGTGGATCGAGTAGATGACTTATACCCTTCGGGGAACGCTGGCGAGGAAACACCAGCGCGCATTGTGCCCGTTAATCAGGGCCTTGTTGTAGAATCATCTGAGATTACCAGCAATTTGGAGTTTATGTCTTTTTGGCGTGCGTATCCTAAAAAATCAGGTATGGCATTAGCATTTGATGCTTGGAATGTATTAATGGCGCAAGGAGTTAAGTCAGCTGATTTAGCTTTAGCTGCTAGTAAGTATTCAATGCGTATGAAGGCTGATGGCACAGCAGTGCAGTTTATGAAGAGCCCATGTAATTTTATAAACGAGAAGGTGTACATTGACTATTTACCACATATTGTGACTGATTGCCCTAAGTGCAAAGGTCGAGGATGGTACGTAGGTCAGGTTCCAACGTCATGGGGAGGAACCAAGGAAGGAACTATCCAGTGTGATTGTCGGACTCAAATGGCAGTAGCGAGAGGGTGGTAATATGGGGCCATGTGTGTATTGTGGTCGGTTGACAGGTGATGTAGAGGAGATTTGTTCTCACTGCCAGCAACGTAAGCAAGAGAAGAAAGCGGCTATTAATCCAGAGTTGCGCAGGCAGGTAGATGCTGCTGAGCGGCTGGCGGAGCAATATCAGAAACCGTTTAGGGTTGTGAAGAATGAGCGTGGGGAATTGCTTGTATTTCCATTTGCGGTACCAGTGAAGGATGGAACGTTGGTGCTGCATGAGACGGGGGTGCAGAGTGCGTCTCAGTGAATCTGAATTTAATTTAATCTGCCAGAAACAGAAAAAGAAAAAGCCAGCTGGTCCTAAGGAAAGTGAAATCCAAAAGAGCATTAAGCTGCATCTTGAATGGCATGGTTGGTTTGTTGTTAAGATTCATCAGAGCCTTGGTAGCTATAAGGGCATTGCTGACCTTTATGCAATCAAGGACGGTCGCCAGTTATGGATTGAGGTTAAGACTCCTAAGGGCAAGCAGTCGGAGCATCAAGTTAATTTTCAGGAGGATATTGAGCGGCATGGTGGCGTTTATCTGGTAGCTAGTTCAGTGGATGATGTTATGGGGCTTTGTGAAAGGGTGGGGTGATTATGAAGAAGTTAGAGCAGATTCCTGTAAGAAAGCTTAACTTATTTCTAAGGCGTAAATGGCACGTAATTGGCATGGTTGTGTTGTTGGGAGATAGGACGTATGCGGTAGTCGGTAAATAGTGTTGTTTTAAACAGCTATCAATTGTTGTTAGATATACCAAAAAAAGCCCTCCGAAGAGAGCTAATGATGGGAAAGGAAAATAGAAAATGGAAGTTAAATTTATTATTACCAATTTCTAGTTAAATATACATAGAGTATAGAAAAACGAACTCAAATAATAAGAGAGGGGTGCGATCGATGAGACAAATTAGTGCAAGGTCTTCTTGGAAATGGCTCAGACGTAAATACCGTATCCTAGCATGTATGGTTTATGAGGATGGTAGGCGTGAGGTAATTATGGGGAGGGCGATATAATATCAAGTCAGTAGCCATGACATACTGCAATGAT
>Ga0316613_10001298_pt1 | contig 17282 bp, 17 predicted proteins | sample OWC_soil_day10_C_2_FD_207647 | JGI IMG/M metagenome (GOLD analysis project Ga0316613, IMG submission 207647) | Wetland soil microbial communities from Old Woman Creek delta, Ohio, United States - OWC_soil_day10_CT_b | ecosystem: Environmental > Terrestrial > Soil > Wetlands | place: USA: Ohio...
TCTGTTTGATTATCCTTTCGACGCGCCCCATGATTTTCCTTGTATTCTTTTTACTTTTATTAATATTCTTCATAACTACTTTCAATTACGCGACATTTTACTTCATCACACACCATATCGCAAAAAGGGCAGCGTACAATGTTCTCATCATGAGAGCCAAATACCCCGCCGCATCGGGTGCATTTATAACTGCTTTCTCCATGATCGACCCGCTCATTTAGCAATCGGATTCCCCCCTTATTCACTTCATATTATTAAAGTATGTGAAATAATAGGGCTGTCTATACAAAAAACGTTGCAGTAAAACTCTTGTTATTTTACCTAAATTTTGTTATTATAAAAATAAAAAATCGAACACTCGTTCGATAATAAGGAGTTCTCTATGTTAAAAAAATTACCTATTTTTAATCATATTGCTGCCATTCTTCCCCACTATACTTCGGAAGGTGACACCACTACTATTATTACAACAGACGGCAAACATACTTCCACTGCTACTTCCATTCGTACCGTCTTGCGACGTTTAGCCCATAGCCGCGCTATGGATCTTACAGCCTTAAGACAGCACACGATCCTTGCCACCGGTCAAAGAATTTTGCAGCCACTGCCTATTGCTCCCGGACTTGTCCTATGCCCTATGAAAACAAGGATTCCCAAAATAGCAGGCGATACCAGCACCGGATATATTAATTATCATGCCGTAATGGGCGTGGCTGAAAATAATCTTAGTTCGTATCAAGCGGTCATAACACTAACTGGGAATACAGACATTCCTGTATATTGGACCTCAACTACGGTAAAAAAACATTTGCAATCTGCCAAACTAGCAATGTCTTGTACCGCCCAATCCCCGGATTCTCATCCCGATCTCATGCCCATCGCTCAGAAGCTTGTGGAGATTATCTATGATATTTTGGTGTTGAAACATGGGAAAGAATGAGAGGAAAAACGGTTAAGTAAAAAATATAAAGGAATTTAAACACAGAGGGCACAGAGAGCGTAGAGGACATTGAGGGGATATGTAATAATTAATCCAAATCTTTCTCTGTGCCTCAGTGGTTCCTTCTTCCCCTCGTCTGGCTGAATCCTATCTTCACCTCGCTGCTCTTTTGAGCATGACGTCTTGATAATCTTGACGCAATAGGCCACATACGGCAACCATAAAGTCATCGCTGCTCATGCGATGTGCCAGATCCATGACGTGAACTACACTGCCACGGCACAGGGCAATGGCATCACTTACTGGTCTTATCTCTTCCGAAAACATTACCACTTTCATAATCGGGATATCTCCAACCAATCGTTCTAAAATCATTGCAGTAAAATCATCCGAACTCACGTCCACCACGACAATGTCACAATCTACCTCTGCTCGTTCGATCTCATGGGCCAAATAACGCAGCAGATCTTCTACTCTGTAATCTAAATTTTTTACCACAATTAAGAAACTACAGCTTGGTACTGACACTAAACGAGGCTCCAACCACCATTTCCACAGATCGCGAATACAATACCACATTCCATACATCGCCAAAGACAACAAAATTACACTCGCTGTATAGGAAAAAAACAAAAGATCCTACCCCCTTTATCATGGGATAGGATATGATATGCAAAATGCTATGAAAGGTGATTTACTCTAAGATTACAAGTTTATGCTTTATGGCATATAGTACGGCCTGGGTGCGATCATTCACACTAATCTTGCGAAATATATTGGTAAGATGATTCTTGACCGTCTTCTCACTTAAGAACAAGCTTTTAGCAAGTTCCTGATTACTCAGTCCCCGGCATACCCCTTGCAATACCTCGTATTCCCTATAGGTTAAGCCTTCTTCTCTACGGCTGATCGTCCTGACTACTTCACAGACCTTATCTTTTTCCTTATCCTGGTGAGTACGATTAAACTCATTAAAGATTCGTTTTGCCAAGGTTGGATAAATATATGATTCGCCAGCGTATACCGAACGAATGGCTGCAACTAACATACCCGGTTCAATATCCTTTAACAGATACCCGACAGCACCAGATTTTATAACTTCCATTACATAACTTTCATCATCATGCATAGTTAAAACAATGATCTTAATCGCTTTTTCTTGTTCATTAATTTTTGTTATAACTTCCAAACCATTCATACGGGGCATATTTATATCCAACAAAAGGATATCCGGAGTTAAAGCAATGGCTTTTTCTACCGCTTCGGCCCCATCACAGGCTTCACCAATTACTTGAAAATCATCTTCTAATTTCAGCACGTTTATTATCCCTTGCCGTAATAGGGCGTGATCATCTGCAATCACTATCTTAATCGCCACAGCTACCGCCTACCTTTCAATAATGAAATTCTCCAAAAACAGTAAAAATCCTGTTACAAGTAACAGGATTTTTTTGGAAATATATTCTTTATTTTTTTAAAGCCTTTAACCTAGGCCCCATTAGGCGTTTATATGCTTCTACCCCCGGTTGGTCAAAGGCATCAACATTCGCCAATTCACCTTCATAAGCGACAGACAATGCCAACATATATAACAATTCTCCTAAATGATAGGCATTCAAGGAAGGCAGTATCAACGTGGCATTAAAGCGTTCATCATTGATCAAAGCTTCTGCATTGGCCTCTCGTGCTACATCCAAAGCCTGACTCAAATAGATAGAAGATATTTCAGAAAGCTTGGAGACAGTAGGGAAAACATCGGGAATAATAGCATCCTGCTCCCACTTAGCCACCTTAACAAACTGAACCACCTTATCTTTCTTACCATCTTGATGCTGCTGTGTCTGGGCATGCATATCCGTTGTTCCAACGGCTACAATTGGAGTACGACCATAAAATAATTCTGCTCCTTCACGGCTGGTACGTTTGCCTAAGGACTCAGCTAACAGCTGTACATACCATTCTGCTACTGATTTTAAATAATCTGCATAAGGCATGAACACTTCAATGTCTCGCCCGTACTTTTCTGCAGCAATAAACTTTAAAGCTGCATTTAATTTCGCTGGATTTTTGTATATATCTGAAGTCTGACATGCCTGATCCATGGCTTGTGCACCGGCCAAGAACGCATCAATATCCATGCCGATGCAAGCAGCCGTCACTAAACCGACTTCCGAGAAAATACTAAATCTGCCGCCCACGCCATCTGGAACACTAAAGGTCGGCCAACCTTGCTCCTCAGCTAATTTTCCCAATAAAGTAGCCTTCTCACCTTTTGCAGGGTCTGTTACCGCTACCACTTCAATATTCAGTAATGGCTCTTGTTGTTTTAAAGCATCATACATCACCATGAAAGTCGACATCGTATCTAGGGTGCCGCCGGATTTTGAAATCACCACTAAGACCACTTTATAGGTATTAGGCTGTCCATGAACAGCTTTCAGACGGGCTTCTGTGATCAGATGTTCTACCATATCTGCAGTTCGTCTCGCATCAATGTTATTACCATTAAAGTATAGCTTCGGATAGCCATTGCGTTCCTTCACACTTTTCGCATTCCAAAACTCACCACAATGAACATCAAATAAGACCTTATTCCCTAAGTAAGAGCCGCCAATACCAAACGTCACTACAGCATCCACTGTGTTTTTTAGTGAACTGCCAAATTCCTTTAACCTGACAATGGATGCTGGAGAGTTTAAGTTACCTTCAGCCACATAAGGCAGTTGGGTAAATAACACTCTTTCCGGCGTACCATCTTTAGACAAATGCCCCCGAACTTCTCCTGTCGCCCGCATGGTTTCAACAGCCTTTTGTGCAGCAGCCAACTTTTCTGCTAAATCCTCTACATCATTGGCAGTTACTTTACCAGCTCCATACAGATTACCATAGTCAAAGGAAAAACCCGAGGCTAATGTTAGACAACTTTCTTCTTTACTACTCATTAGACAACAACCTCCCTATATTTTTGCACACTTCTGTGTTTAACCACTACCTGCTGCAATCACTCTTCCCATCTTTCCCTGCCACCAGCGGCCCTACCGTTTTAATCAAATATCGTAAAAAGTCCTCCCGCAAATCAGGACGCTTCAGAGCAAATTCAATAGTCGCTTCCAAATATCCCTGCTTATCACCCACATCATAACGACGACCTTCAAAATTATAGGCATACACTGAATGCTGCTCAATAGCTAAGGTACGGATCGCATCCGTTAACTGTATCTCCCCGCCTTTACCAGGAAGAGTCTTCTCCAAGATAGCAAAAATCTCAGGTTGGAGAATATAGCGTCCCATCACCGCCAAGCGAGAAGGTGCCTCTGACATATCTGGCTTTTCTACAAGGTCCACAGCCTGCCACACATTCTGCTTAATCTCCATAGGTTTTACAATTCCATAATTACAAACCTTATCCAGAGGAACCTCTTGTGTCCCTAGAATAGTACCATAACAATCATCATAGACACTCATCATTTGTTTTAAACAAGGAACACCGGCATCAATAATATCATCACCTAACAGAACAGCAAAAGGCTCATTCCCGACAAACTGCTTGGCACATAGCACGGCATGCCCCAATCCCTTGGCTTCCTTTTGCCTTACATAATGAATGGTAACGTCAGCAATTTCCTCTACCAGATTTAGCAAATCATACTTGCCCTGCTCTTTCAGCAGTAGTTCCAACTCTACTGACCGATCGAAATGATCCTCAATGGAACGCTTATTTCGCCCCGTAATAATGAGGATTTCTTCAATGCCTGACTGAACCGCTTCTTCAATAATATATTGAATCGCTGGCTTATCAACGATAGGCAGCATCTCTTTGGGCTGCGCCTTCGTCGCCGGCAGAAACCTTGTCCCCATCCCTGCCGCCGGAATCACCGCCTTGCGAACTTTTCCCAATCCTTTTCTCATCCTAGCACCATCCTTAGCTGTAATAATTATTTAAACTCTATCAAAAGAACGCTGATGCATCTTTTTGTCATTGCGAACAGAGTGAAGCAATCTCCGTGCACCGGGGGATTACTTCGTCGTACCTCCTCGCAATGACATTAAGATGCTATAGTAATGACATGAAGATGCTGCTCTCTCTCATTCCCCTCTACCCCAACTTCTCAATGGCAGCTAATAATTCAGCTGTTTTCTTTTCCAGCAAAGAAGCATCGCCTCGGCTCTCCACATTCAGACGAATCAACGGTTCTGTATTGGACATCCGCAGATTAAACCGCCAGTCATCATACTCTACACTTAATCCATCTGTATAATCAACAGCAGCCCCTGGGGCTACAAACTGCTTTTCTATTTCTGCTACTACCATCTGGGCATCCTTGACTCGTCGATTGATCTCCCCGCTCACAGGGAATTTTTCCATACGAGCTCCCACCAATTGGGACAACGATCTACCTGATACGCTTATATTCTCAGCTACTAAGAGCCATGGTATCATACCGCTATCGCAATATGCAAAATCTCTAAAATAATGATGAGCTGACATCTCCCCACCATATATCGCATCTTCCTGGCGCATGCGCTCTTTAATAAAGGCATGACCGGTTTTACACAATATAGGAATACCGCCAGCTTCCTTTACCAATTCAATCGTATTCCAAGTTAAACGCGGATCATGAATAATTTTCGCCCCGGTATAACGCCTTAAAAAGGCTTCTGCTAAACATCCAACAATATAATACCCTTCAATAAATTGCCCCTGTTCATCAAATAAGAAGCAGCGGTCAAAATCACCATCCCAGGCAATCCCAAAATCAGCACCGCTTTCTCGCACAGCCTTGGCCGTTGCCTCCCGATTCTCAACTAACAAGGGATTGGGAATTCCATGTGGAAACGTCCCATCTGGCTCATGGTATACTTTGATAAACTCAAAAGGCAATACCTTCTCTAATGCATCGAGAGCAGGTCCTGCACAACCATTGCCTGCATTCACTACAATTTTCAACGGTTTTAATACCGCTACATCCACATAGGTAAGCAAATGCTGTACATACTCTTTCATAATATCATACTGCTCCACTGTGCCCTTGGCAATACCAGCATTCTTTTCCCGTGAAAAATCTCCAGTAACTACACGATCCTCTAACTCTCGCAGCCCTGTATCACCACTAATCGGCCTTGATTCTTTACGTACCAGCTTAAGTCCATTATAATCCATCGGATTGTGACTGGCTGTTACCATGATTCCCCCATCGACCCCTAGATGAGACGTGGCGAAATATATCATTTCCGTACCGCATAAACCAATATCAATCACATGACAGCCCCGATCTCTAAAACCCTCTATCAAAGCCTTGGTCAAACTTTCGCTGGACAACCGCACATCTCGCCCCACTACCACTGTCTTTGCATCAAACAGATCCACAAAAGCCCATCCAATCCGATAAGTTACTTCCTCATTAAGCTCATCAGGTACCCTGCCCCGAATATCATAGGCCTTAAAGGCATCTCTTTTTACAACAATATCTTGTGTCATTGGAAAACCCTCCTCTTCCCATATTCAATTTTCATTTTATTCCCAAAGAAAGTAATATATGTTATACAACTTCGCCAAGTCATGATTCTTATCCTGCTGCTATATACATGTCCATTGCAACTTCTTACACTTTTATGCTAGACTGTGTTTAACGATGAAAATAACCCAACGCCCATTTACTAGAATTTGTGCTAAACTAACAAAAAAGAGGAGAATACACAAATGCCCACTGAACAATTATTACAAGAAATCCTCACCGAAGTCAAATCCGTAAAAAATGAGGTATCCACTCTAAGAGACATTGAAGAATGACCTATGTTGATACTCATATCAACATAGGTCATTCTTCAATCCTGCTATTCCCCTCTAGAGAGGGGGTGGCACGCAGTGACGGGGTGTTCGTCAGGTCAGCCACTCTCCCACGATCTCTTTTTCAGCAAACAAGGCTAAGGAACCTCCTGTATGCAAAAATACAACCGTACTGCCTTTTGGTATTTTTCCACTTTGGATACCATGCAATAATCCGGAAAATGCCTTTCCCGTATAAACCGGATCCAATAAAATACCTTCTGTCTCTGCCAGCAATCGGATCGCTGCCGAAGATTCTTCATTTGGGATTTCATATCCCGGTAAATAAAATCCATGGTCAATAGCAAGATCCTCTTCTGTTAACGAAACATCAGACCCAATTCTTTTCAATGTATCAGTGGAAAGCTGCAATACTTTAGATGAATACTCAGCATCTTTACTTCCAACCGCAACGGAAACAATTTTCGTAGAAGCATCCAGTATCTTTTTACCCGCAAGCAGCCCGGAAAGTGTGCCCCCGGAGCCGGTAGCATGAAAGAGATAGTCGGCTTTGATGTTACTTTGCAGCAGCTGTTCGGAAAGCTCCAGAAAAGCATCCATAAACCCCATCGAACCAACCGGACTTGCACCGCCGCTTGGGATAACATAACATGTATGTCCTGCCTCTTCCAATCCCTGCACCCGTATCTTTGCTGCCGCCTCTGCTTCCTCACGACTGTCCACAATATGAATTTCAGCCCCCATTATAGCATCTATCAGTAAATTAGCCCGCAATTCGCTATCTGGAGTAACTACTCTACGCAAAAATAAGATGGGAGTTAAACCGTATTTCCTGCAAGCTGCAACGGTTTGCATTGCATGATTGGACTGGGTTGCCCCAAAAGTAATCACATGATCGCATCCCCGTTCTAGGGCGTCCCCTAGCAGATATTCAAGCTTTCTAATTTTATTTCCGCCAAAAGGGGTAAACCCCGATAAATCTTCCCTTTTGAGATAAATTTCAACTCCCAACCGCTTGGAAAGTCTATCCAAACGATGACAAGGAGTCGGATAAAAACCCAATTGTACTTTTGCCAGCTTATTCAAATTTCTTCTGAGCTGATTAAAATTTTCCATCATACACCTGATTCCTCCGAATTGTATCATTCGGATTTTTTAAATTGAAAAGCTCCATCTGGGTAGAATTCTTTCCAAAAATTGTTTTGTACGCTCTTCTTTCGGATTAGAAAAAATCTCCTTCGGACTTCCTTCCTCCACAATTACCCCTTCATCCATAAAGACAATGTGATTGGCGATATCGTTTGCAAAAGACATTTCATGGGTCACCACCACCATCGTAATTCCATCTTGTGCAACCTTCTGCATAACGGCAAGCACCTCACCAACCAGTTCCGGATCCAATGCAGAAGTAGGTTCGTCAAACAAAATCACTTCCGGATTCAGCGCAACCGCACGGGCAATGCCCACACGCTGCTGCTGCCCGCCGGAAAGCTGCAATGGAAAAGAGTCATATTTATCTTTAAGCCCCACTTTATCAAGTGCTCTTTGAGCAATTTCCTTTGACTGGGCAACTGGAACGTTTCTGGCTGTCACAAGTCCTTCCATCACATTTTCCAAAGCAGTCATATTGCTAAAAAGATTATAATTTTGAAAGACCATGGCTGTTTGCCTGCGAATATTTAAAATTTCTTTACTGGTGGCATGCTTAAAGCTTATTTTCGTATCACCGATCGTTAATTCACCATCATCTGCCGCCTCCAAAAAATTAATGCAACGTAGTAATGTGGTTTTCCCAGAGCCGCTTGGGCCTAAGACGACAACAACTTCACCCTTCTTTACACTCAAATCAACGCCCTTAAGCACCTCATTCTTCCCAAAGGACTTGCGAACACCCTTTAACTGAATCAACCTATAACACCTCTCTTCTTAAATTATTTTCCTGCACCCTGTACTGATATTTCTTCAAATGCTTCTCCAAAATAACGGAAACCCTTTCAACTGTCAGACACATCACCCAATAAATAATTGCTGCAGCGATATACGCTTCCAAGAAACGATAATTGATTTGCGCGGAAGTTAAAGCCCCATTCATCACATCCACTACCGTGATTAGGTATACAATAGAAGATCCTTTAATGAGTCCGATAAAGTTATTGCACAAAACAGGAACTGCAAAAGGAAACGCCTGGGGCAGAACCACACGCCGTAACGTCTGCCACCTGGTAAGCCCAATGGAATAACCAGCTTCATACTGCCCATCATCCACCGACATAAGAGCACTACGCATCGTTTCCGATATAACAACCACTGCATAGATGGAAATGGCAACAATACCGATATAGGTTTTATCCATAAACCGCAAAGCATCTGCCCATCCGTACCATTTCGCCAAAAAATCGAGAGGTTTGAGTATTAGAAAATTCATAATAAAAAGATGCAGCACCAGGGGAATCCCCTTGATGACAGGAATCAGAATATCTGCCAGTTTTGCTATGATTCTTATGCGAAATCTCCTGCATATAGCAATTAATGTGCCAAAAATGATCCCAATTAAAAGGGGAAGTACCGACAACACCAGTGTCGTCGGAATATATTTCACAGCAACCTTGAGGGATGCAGCAACGTATTGAAAATCAAAAATCATGCCATCACCTCCTATTCAAGATCAACCTTTTTTCAGCACGCAAAAACATTTTTTCCAATAGCAGACTTACTACGATAAAAACAATTGCAACCACAGCATAGCCTTCCAATTCATGATAAGTGCGATTTCCAATGGCCTCGGCCTGACCGATCATATCCAAAATACCAAGAGTAAAGGCAAGAGACGTAGATTCAAAGGTATTCACGACTCGAGTTCCAAAAACAGGAAACGCGATCAAAAATGCCTGCGGCAATATAACCCGGCGAAGTGCCTGCCATCTACTTAATCCGATGGAATAAGCAGCCTCGCGCTGCCCCTGGGGTACACTTACGATAGCGGAACGGATAATCTCTGATATAAACGCCGCATTATTGAATCCATAAGCGGCTAAGACGAAGTACAATTTTTCCCACTGATTAATATCAATTCCAATTGCATCCAGCAAAAGCGGAAGCCCATAATAGACAATAAATAATTGGATAATAATCGGCGTTCCACGAATAAAGGATACATAGACTACGGCAATGTGGTTCAGCACAGGTATTTTGTAAATGCGAATTGCTGCAATCAGCAATCCCAATAGCATACCTACTGTAATAGAAAATACTACGATCAGCAATGTAATGTGAAAGCGGGATACAATGGCAGGGAAATATTCAAAAACCAGCTTTATGTCAAATAAACTTCCCACTATTTCATCCCCCTCCTTTCGTATTCATCGGCATATCCCGACTCCCTAAGATTCAAAATTCACCTGACAATAGTATCGTTATTCCACATTATAATCCGTATTTGTATATTCATAAGATAACTTGGAAAGGGTTCCATCTGCCTTCATTTGTTTCAAGACCTTATCGATATCATCCTTCAACTGCACCTCATTTTTGCTGAGAATAAAGTATGCCTCCGATTGGCTGAACAAGCCATCCTCAATAATCCCCAGTCCACCGCCAAAGGCTTCATTGTTACGGTTGAATGTTTTTTTGGTCATAACGCTTGCATCCAATCGCCCGTTGACAAGATCATCATATACCACGCTGGCTCCACCGGTTGTATATACAATATTAATCTTTTTATCATGTCCCTGATTGTATTTTTCCAGGAGAGCTGCTGTATTGCTTCCCTGTGAGCAGCCTACGCGTTTACCGACTAAATCATCAATCGTTTTAATATCCGTGCGCCCTTTCGCTACGACAATTCTCTTATCATAATTTGCAAAACCTTCATTCGTAAACAGATATTTTGCTTCTCTGTCCGGATTCTTTTCAAACTGCTGCGTCGCAATGTTGATTTTCTTTGCATCCAAACTCAATAATAGATTCTTCAACTCAATTGATTGAAATTTAAACTCATATTGAGGAAGCCTTGCATCGATTTCTTTTAAAACTGCCACATCATAGCCTGCGGGCTGGTTATCCTTATCAATATATGCATAGGGTTCAAATGTAGATCCGGCTCCGACAAGTACTTGCCTAACCTGTTTCGTATCATTTGCCGCTGCTCCGGAAGCCGGATTCGCACTTTTTTGGCTGGAGCATCCTGCAAGCAGCAAAGCCCCTGCCAAGACACCAGATAAAAGATAAGTAGAAAAACGCTTTCTCATTTTTAACACTCCTAACAATATGTATTATTTTATAACTATAGAAATTAAAAAAAGTTCCCAAAGACAACTATCCTGATTCTCATGGGAAAACAACATGATTCCTCTTCGCTAAACACCTCCAATTTCTCTCTTAACAAATAGCAAAAAGGCATAGAATCTCTAATTCTCATAGAGATTCTATGCCTTTGGTTTTCCCAATCAGCTTAGAACTATTGTAGGTGATAACCTTCTTTTTGTCAACTATAACGAGCAAAGTTCAGAATGACTTCCCTTGCTGAGGTGTGTTCATCACCATTCCCTTCACACACTATCAAACCGTACAATATCATCTTCCTCAAGATATTTCCCATTTTGGACTTCAATAATCTCCAGCGGAATTCGGCCTGGATTTTCTAAACGGTGCTTGGTCGACATGGGAATAAATACACTTTCATTCTCATGAACCATCTTGACTTCCTCTCCCAGAGTCACCCGCGCAGTACCACTTGTAACAATCCAATGCTCACTGCGATGATAATGCATTTGCAGACTAAGTCCATGACCAGGATTGATTCTAACTTGCTTCATCTTATATCCTGGTCCCCCACCCAATACAGTCGTACTTCCCCAAGGTCGATACAAAGTAGTATGTTCATCTACCTCACGCCGCCCTCGTTCTTTGAGCTCGCCTACCAGATTTTTAACCTTCTGTGACTCACCCTTTTTTGCTACCACTATAACATCATCCGTTTCCACTACTAGCAAGTCCTCAAGTCCAATACCAGCAATCAAACGACTACGTCCTAACATTAGTGTATTCGTACAATCAATAGGGATGCAGTCTCCCTTGACGGCATTCCCCTCCTGATCCTTCTCTACTACATCATAAATAGCATCCCATGAGCCAATGTCATTCCAATAGGCTAATAACGGGATGGTCACTACTTTATCAGACTTCTCAGCCACCGCATAATCAATAGAAATATTAGGCATAACTTCAAATTGAGCTAAAGTATCTGCAAAACTGGTCGATGATAATTGATAAATCTCCGGCTGATGCATTCGTAATTCTCTCATGATTTGCCCCATGGTAACGCCAAACATACCAGAATTCCAATAATAAGAACCCGCTGCCAAATACTTCTCGGCTGTCACCTCATCAGGCTTTTCTTTAAAAGAACGTACTGCAAATCCACAACCACAGACTTCACCAGCTTCAATATACCCATACCCAGTTTCAGGCTTATCAGGTTTAATACCAAAAGTCACAATATGATCCAGCTTAGCCATTTCCTCAGCCTGCCCGACAGCCTGTATAAAAAGGTCATTCTGGCGGATAATATGATCTGAAGGAGTAACAAACATGACTTCCTCTTCACCCGCACCTAATTTATCTATACAATAACTTGCTGCTAATGCAATAGCAGGAGCCGTATTACGCCCTACAGGCTCTAATATAATATGTGTTTTTTCCATTCCACAAGCCGTCAGCTCTGCCTTGACATAATGAAGGTATTCCTGATTGGTCACAATCACCATATCCGACGCCTTTGCCACTGGCGCAAACCGCATAACCGTCTGAGCTAATAGAGATTGCTCATTGCCAATTTTCATAAATTGCTTGGGAAAACAAGTACGGGACAGTGGAAATAGCCGTGTACCACCGCCACCTGCTAGAATTATTATTTTCAAGGTCATACCCCTTTTCTAATATCTCTATACGTTCGAGCTAAACCATCTGCAAGCAGCATCTCACACTGCCAGTCAAGCTTTTCCCGCGCTGCTTGATTCGAAAGCGCTGATCGGTATATATCTCCTTCTCGTACTGGACAATATTGTTTTTGCACTTCCCTGCCTGCAATCTGCCCCAATATTTTAATCAACTGATTTACACTAACCTCGGTCTGCGTACTAATATTGTATGCACCATTCACATGAGAAGTCATAAGCGCCTGATAATTCGCTGCCGCCACATCACCGGCATAGATAAAATCACGAGACTGATCACCATTACCATATACACTCAAAACTTCATTTTGACCAATTTTACGAGTGAAAATACTAATAACTCCGCCTTCCCCTCCATCTCCCTGACGTTCACCATATACATTGGCATACCGCAGCACTACATATTCTAGACCAAATATCTGCTGATACATTTGTAAATATTTTTCTACACTTAACTTGCTCAACCCATAAAAGGAAGTAGGTCTAGTTGCCGCACTTTCTACAATAGGCACGATATCCACATCACCATACACCGCTGCAGTAGATGAAAACACCACTCTTTTCACACCCGTTTTGCGGCATGCTTCCAGTACATTTACAGTACCCAATAGATTAACCTGGCAGTCATAGTCAGGCTTATTTAAAGATACAGGCACCATAGTCTGGGCTGCCAAATGAATGACAGCGTCAAAACGTTCCTTAACAAATACATCTAGCAGTTCTTCGCTGCAAATATCCATTTTAATAAACTTTACACCAGCAGGCACATGGTCTCTAATTCCGGTGCTTAAATCGTCTATAACGACAACATGACATTCTTCCATTAACAACTTTTCTACTACATGAGAGCCAATAAATCCAGCTCCTCCAGTAACTAAAATATTCATCAAATAACACTCCCATCTTCAAATTACATTCAACTTTAGTCATATAATGCTAAAAATATTCCAAAGATACATCACTGTTTAATGCTTTGCCCCTTGGACTTTGTCTGTTCCATCCACAAAAGAATCTTCCTCTTTATCCTTGAAAGCAGCAGTCTTACTTTCCTATACACTTTTCTTGGAAAACTAACTTTCGTATACTTAGCTATCAGTTGACTAATATCTGCGAAGTGCGGCAAATCCCGAAAGAATTTGTCTCTCTGGGGATTATAAGCAACCGATTTTATCGCCGCTGAGTTATACACGATAGCCTGATCTATATCAATCTTTTTATATTCCATTTTATCTGCTGCGGCTAGAAATATTTCCTTTCCTTTATCGGAGTTTACGAGAATAAGGGACGTACCCTTATCATCATCCAAACTGGGAAGAATGTTTTCTATTCCCCAAAAATCAGCCAATGTTATATCACTCTGGCGTGCAAGTGTTTTGAAGCTGCAATGGTAGCAAGATGGACGCAAATATACGTTCTTAAGAAAGCCTTGCATAAATTCATCGGAATTCAGGTCTTTTATATACTCATCATCGTTCTTATAAGTAAGTCTCAAGCTAAACCGTTTCCAGCCGAAGGTCTTATCCCGGAAACTAATAGACTTCAACTCATTATTATTTTCCAGCTTGCTGCGATACTGCTTCCAAACTAAAGGAGAGGGAACTCCATGACATATAATATCCAGGCAAATCAGCCCTTCATAGTCCTTGCCAAGATATGATTTAAGCCCAGCAATCTGACAGGGAGTACCAGAGAATAATACCTGTCGTCCTTGTTTTAAAAAATCCTTTGCCTGCTCATAGGTATCACCTATGGAGCTCTGTACATATTTTGACCCTCGAAGATTGCTGAGACCATCCAGGCTATCCACCGAGCTATGAAGTACATTAAAATCCCCATCAAATCCTGCCCCAAATACGACGCCATGTTTAGCAAGCACGCTTGCCGCTACAATTGTAAACACGCCTCCAGAGGAACTTTGCTGTCTGATCTTATCATCCTTATTCCTGCAAGCATATGCCGCAGGATGATTTTCTACCATAGACTTACTTAGAATAGGACACACCTTTTCACACAAGCCACAATCTATACATTCTTTACGATCCACTACCGGATACCAGAAACCCTCATCATCAGACTTCATACTGATGCACTTTTGCGGGCAACGATTATAACAGGCATGGCAACCACAACAACTGGGTTTATCGATTATGTTAATCATAAAATACACCTCTACTGGCTTCCCATTTAATGAAAACTTTTTTTACTGGTGACAAAAATAAATCTTTTTCATATCGGTTGAGTCCTAACAGCCACATTAAAGAGATATAAACGATGGAAAAGAGCACTATTTTACCAGCTAAAAGTATTAAACTATTTTGCACGATAAAATGATTGATTCCATATCCGCATAGTAAAGACATCACCACTGGTAGCGACATCCCAGCAATATTCTTCCAAAAAAGCGGTATGTTAAGTCCTATCTGCCGGTAATAATAAATGTTAATGATAATCACATTGCCGATAAGTAATGATACACCTGTAGCTACGGCGCAACCAATCCCTCCCCATACTTTTGCCAATGGAACACTGGCTAACACGTTAAGAACCGCAATCGAAAGATAGACAACGGATCTGAATGCATTCCTGTTTTTAGCCTGCAAAATAGTAATACCCACATTTTGAATCAGCGGAATGGTGATAGGTATTATTACCACTAGAAGAATATAATAGGCATCACTGTAATTCGACCCTGCCCACAGGCTTATGAAGCTCTGTCCGAACAGTACGAATCCGCTTAAGATATAGACCATGATCACATACTGCACTCTGCCTATTTTAATCATCATCTGAGACAGCTCATCATTACTGGCATGGTTGGCTACCATCATAGTAATTCTAGGCAGCAGCACGCCACTTACAGAATTAGAAAACAGAATGTACATGTTGTTTAACTGCATAGCTACTGCATAAACCGCAACCATCACCGTGCCTGATACGATACCCAAAATAAACTGACCTGTACTCCAATAAACCTTATCCACAATAACATTCAAAAATATAAAGAAAGAATAACCAGCTATTTCCTTGAGCAAAGTCACATCAAAGCTTTTAAAATAGATCGTTGTATTTAGAACTCTAAAGCAATAAACAACATTGATTAGCAGACAGCTAATATTTAATACTGTATTTACCACGACCATAGCAACTGACCCATAGCCCCAAAATAACAATGGCAGCATGATACAGGGGTTTAATATGGAACGAAGAATTCCAATCAGCCGAACAAATACAAATCTCTCATGAGCTTGCATGATAGAGCCAAAAACTCCTAAAGGGAATGACACGGCAAAATTAAAAATCAATAGCAGCATCATAATTTTAGCTTTTTCCATTTCTGCGACTGTCAGAGTGCCACCAAACATAGCATCGATATGAAAGTACAATACTGCACCGACAATAACAGTTAAAAGCCCAATAAAACTATACAGAACCAAAAACATCCCATTCAGGTTTGACTCCGCATCTTTATCCCCTAGTGCTCTATTGCGAGCCGTATACCTCACTATGGCATTACCAAGACCTAGATCTAGTATGCTAAGATACCCCACCACTGAACCGATAAGTGAGTACAACCCATATTCAGACTGACCTAGGATTCTGAGCATTATGGGAGTATAAAGAAGTGTAATCATAATGGTCATGAATATCGAAACATAGGACAGCAATACCCCAGCCTTAAGTTGATTCACTTTCAAAATAATACCCTACTTTTCTTATTTATTTCTTTGGCTTTTTCACCTGCAGCCTTTTTAAAATCCTGATACAGCCGTTACCCTTATCTAACGGGAGGCATCCCTATTGTTTTACTCTTGTCCAAGGTACCAATTTCATGATCCACTAGAGATTTCGGAGCAAAAATGATCCACATTAACAAGATAATAATGGTAGGATTTGTTAGATGCTCTTCAAAGAAAAAGTTTAAGGCAAGAGTCAACGCAACCCATAGTTCGCTTCTTTTTAAAGAAATGGATTTTTGAATAGCCCGAAAGATTTGAATCATCGTAAAGCCTAGAAAAGGGATCCCTGCCATTAAACCAAGCTGTAAATATGCATTATGCACAGCAAAACTAACTTGATCCTTAAATAGGGCACCTAAACCAAATGAATTGTTGATTAATAACCCTAAACCATCCATATTTGACGCCAGCCTATCATCTTTATTGTTTTCCATATATGCAGTATCAGACCATCTATCCTCTCCACCGGGCATACCAAAGAGTAAAACGATGGACATAATAGCACAAACAACCAGTACTTTTCGAATGGTTTGCTTCTTCTGCCCATTTAGCAGCCAAATTAACATTAATAGGCACGAAACAATAAACGGCGCGCGAGTATACGTAAGCCCGCATCCTAATGCCGTTATGCAAAACCCGGCAATAACCACCCAGAATGGCTTGCGGAACTCTTGTACCAGTCCTAGTGATAATGGCAGACTGATACTAGTAACAAGAGCTAACGCATTTGGGTATTCAAATAAACCCGCATATCGAATTGAACTGCCAATGTTAGCGTACCAAGAATCTTTCGAACCAAATCCAAGGGCGACCATAGAATCAAAATAACCACAGATTTGCAGAATAATAACTACAATATTCGC
>Ga0316613_10001299_pt1 | contig 17261 bp, 20 predicted proteins | sample OWC_soil_day10_C_2_FD_207647 | JGI IMG/M metagenome (GOLD analysis project Ga0316613, IMG submission 207647) | Wetland soil microbial communities from Old Woman Creek delta, Ohio, United States - OWC_soil_day10_CT_b | ecosystem: Environmental > Terrestrial > Soil > Wetlands | place: USA: Ohio...
TTATGGAAATCTATAATAAGTATCCTGTTAAGGAACTGATTATCCATCCCAGAATTCAAACAGATTTTTACCGGAATACTCCAAACTGGGACATGTTTCAGATGGCAGTCACCGTTAGTAAAAATCCTGTCTGTTATAATGGTGACATATTTACTCCCGGGGCTTATGACCGAATGATTGAGACATTTCCATCTGTGGACAGGGTAATGCTTGGCAGAGGACTGATTGCTAATCCCATGCTTGCAGGAGAAATAAAAGGACAGGGACGTCTGGAGAAAGAACAGCTAAGGGCGTTTCATGACGAAATACTATCTGGATACCAAGAAACGATTTTTGGTGACCGTAATCTGCTGTTTAAAATGAAAGAATTGTGGGCTTATATGCTTCAGTCTTTTGAAAACAGCGAAAAGTACGGGAAAAAGATACAAAAATCCCAGAATCTATGGGACTACACGTCTGCTGTAAATGCACTTTTCCAGGATCTGGAGTTAAAATCCTCTCTGGATTTTATTCCCCGTTGATTCTTTCCAAAGAGAAAAAACGAATATTTTGTGATCGGATGGTTGAAATTAACAATATCTTGTGGTATATTCATGAATATAGCTTTGATAACAGTTATTGATATCATTATAACGCGATAGATTGGCAGGAATCAGTATGGATGAATTATACGGTAAAAGTGAGATATTGGCATACTTTAAGGAAGTACCTGAATTAAGTCTGGTACTTGATGAGATAGAGCAGGAATGGAATTCACCGTCATACGGTCTTAACAAGCTTTATATAAAGTTTATGACATTTTTTAAGGAGGACATGACGGTCAGAGAGAGACTTTCTGCACTGATTCAGGCAGCAGTTGAGCTGACGACCCAGGAAGCCTCCGATTGGGAATACGTAAGTGCCAGAATCTATCTGGTTCAATTTGGACGAATCCTGAAAGCAGAGCTTAACAGGCATGGCTTAAAAAGCTTTTTTGATAAAGTTGCTTATTTAACGGGAGAGAATCTGTACGGAAGCTACATTCTTGAAAATTACAGCAAGGACGAACTTAACCGGTATGAAGCTTATATTGATCATACCAGAGACCGTCTGTTTAATTACTCCGGACTGGAACTGGTGTTAAACCGTTACGTAATTCATAGCAGGGAGAATGTTCCCCTTGAAACACCTCAGGAGATGTTTTTAGGGATTGCCATGCATCTTGCCATGCTGGAAAAGGTGGACAGGGACGGCTGGGTAAAGAGGTTTTATGATATGCTCAGCACATTAAAGGTGACCATGGCAACCCCTACTTTATCCAATGCGAGAAAACCCTACCATCAGCTTTCTTCCTGCTTTATTGATACAGTGCCGGACAGTCTGGATGGAATTTACCGAAGCATAGACAGTTTTGCCAAGATCAGCAAATTTGGAGGCGGCATGGGACTGTATTTTGGAAAAGTAAGGGCAGCCGGAAGTTCCATACGGGGATTTAAAGGGGCGGCCGGAGGTGTGATCCGTTGGATCAAGCTTGCCAATGATACGGCTGTTGCAGTGGATCAGCTGGGAATGCGTCAGGGGGCAGTAGCGGTGTACTTAGACGTATGGCACAAAGATCTTCCGGAGTTTTTAATGCTTAAGACCAATAACGGCGATGACCGCATGAAAGCCCACGATGTTTTCCCGGCAGTATGCTACCCCGATCTTTTCTGGCGGCAGGCGAAGGAAGATATAGAAAGCGACTGGTATCTGATGTGCCCCCACGAGATACTTACTGTAATGGGCTGGGCATTGGAAGACTGCTGGGGTGATTTGTGGGAGGAACGTTACCTCCAGTGTGTAAATGATGAAAGAATCCATAAGAGGGTTGTCCCGATTAAGGACATTATCCGTCTTGTTTTAAAGAGCGCGGTAGAAACAGGAACTCCGTTTACATTTAACCGGGATGCAGTAAATAATTCTAATCCAAACAGCCATAAGGGAATCATCTACTGCAGCAATCTTTGTACGGAAATTGCCCAGAATATGAGCACAGTGGAACTGGTGGAACAGAGCATGAAGACTGTGGACGGGGAAACGGTTGTTGTAACCGTAACAAAGCCCGGAGATTTTGTCGTCTGTAATCTGGCCAGTTTATCCCTTGGAAAAATAGATGTAAATTCCAAAGAAGAAATAACCGGGCTGGTCCGCAGTGCAGTGCGTGCTCTTGATAATGTCATTGATCTTAATTATTTCCCGGTTCCTTATGCAGAGGTCACCAATGAACGATACCGGCCAATCGGTCTTGGAGTAAGCGGCTATCACCATATGCTTGCCAACAACAAAATTGCCTGGGAATCAGAGGAGCATCTGGCTTTTGCCGATCAGGTTTTTGAGACCATAAATTATGCAGCGGTTGAGGCCAGCTGTGATCTTGCAAGAGAAAAAGGAAGCTATTCGTTCTTTGAAGGAAGCGACTGGCAGACGGGTGCTTATTTAAAAAAACGGGGCTATGAATCCCGTGAGTGGAACGAATTAGGTAAGAAAGTGAATGCATGGGGGATGAGAAACGGCTGGCTGATTGCCATTGCCCCTACCAGCAGTACAAGCATGATTGCTGGGACAACGGCAGGACTTGATCCGATTATGAGCCGGTACTATCTGGAAGAGAAAAAGAACGGACTGGTTCCAAGAGTTGCGCCTGGGCTTTCTCCGGATACATTCTGGCTATACAAAAATGCTCATTATATTGACCAGACGTGGTCTGTAAAGGCAGCAGGGGTCAGACAGCGCCATGTTGACCAGGCTCAGAGCATGAATTTGTATATTACCAATGATTATACCTTAAGGCAGGTGCTTGGGCTGTACATTCTGGCGTGGGAATCGGGAGTAAAGACCATTTATTACATCCGCTCCAAAAGCCTTGAAGTGGACGACTGTGAGGCATGCTCCAGCTAAGAAGTTAAGAAAATAAGACAATAAAAAGGAGAGTGGAACCAGAACCCATGGAACAGTTAAAGAAAAGACCTTTATTTAATCCGGAAGGATCCGTGGAAGTAAGAGATCGGCGCATGATCAATGGCAATACCACCAATCTCAATGATTTTAACAACATGAAATACGGCTGGGTAAGTGACTGGTATCGTCAGGCTATGAATAATTTCTGGATACCGGAGGAGATTAATCTGTTAAGAGACAGCAAGGATTATCCCCTTTTAAGTCCCGGTGAACGCAGAGCGTATGATAAGATTTTATCATTCCTGGTGTTTTTAGACAGCATCCAGACAGCCAACTTACCGGCCATCAGCGAATATGTGACAGCTAATGAGATCAATCTCTGCCTTGCAATTCAGACATTTCAGGAGGCGGTTCACAGTCAGAGCTACAGCTACATGCTGGATACCATCTGCGAACCCCAGACGAGAAATGAGGTTTTGTATCAGTGGAAGAATGATCCTCATCTGCTGGCACGAAACACCTTTATCGGAGATCTGTATAATGAATTTCAGAAAGATAAGAGCAGCCGGGCATTTTTAAAAGCAGTGGTTGCCAACTTTATTCTGGAAGGAATCTATTTTTACAGCGGCTTTATGTTCTTCTACAATCTGGGACGAAATCATAAAATGACAGGTTCCTCTCAGGAAATCCGCTATATTAACCGGGATGAGAATACACACCTGTGGCTGTTTCGCAACATCATTCTGGAACTGAAAAAGGAAGAACCCCAACTGTTTGCGCCAGAATGTGTCAGTGAGTACCGAAGTATGATCAAAGAAGGGTGTGAGCAGGAAATCGCATGGGGAATCTATGCGATTGGAGATGAGGTTCCCGGATTAACAAAGGAGATGATCACAGATTACATCATGTATCTGGGGAATTTCCGGTGTGAAAGTCTTGGCTGGGAGCGGATTTATGAGGGGCATGAGAGAGAGCCGGAGAGTATGTCCTGGGTCAGTCAGTACAGCAACGCAAATTTAATAAAAACTGATTTTTTTGAAGCAAGAAGCACGGCTTATGCCAAGAGCAGCGCCTTGATTGACGATCTGTAAATGGATCGCAGTGGATGTTGACATTTATTTTTTTTCGTGATACTATGTTAATGCTCGCTTGAAGAGTACCAGTCAGGGGCAGTACTGGTTTCGACAGGGGCTATGCAGCTGGTGAAGCTATCCGTATGCGATGCGTTAAATGGCAAACCTAAATATAAACGCTAACAATAATAAATTAGCTTTAGCTGCTTAATGCAGCTTGTCGGCCTTAGAGCACTCACACTTTAAGATCCCGGCATCGACTATGTGAGAAACGACGTATGCAAAGCTTTGAGCATGCGGGTGTATTATGAAGCTACTGAAGCAGTCAGGGTGTTAGTTCCCGGACTGTGGAGGGAATGTCAATGAACTAACTATGATAGTAGAAGAACAGGGAATTGGTTTTTGGACACGGGTTCAAATCCCGTCTGCTCCACTCAAAAAAGTCTAGTAAATACTAGGCTTTTTTATTTTTGTGTTGCATATCGTGTCGCATAGATTCAAAATGCACATTAATTCTATAATTCATTTTCTGCTTACTTTAAAAGGCATTGTTGCAATAAACCCGAATTTAACGAATTTACTTATATTGGAAACTTAATATTGATAGTTAGTAAGATGTGTAGTAGTCTATTCATGAAGATTATTTATATAACGGAACCCATTCCTGATACGCATGAGATTGGAGGAATAGATATGAAAAAGTATTGGAACGTCGGTATACTTCTTTTTAACGACGTTGAATTGCTGGATTTTGCTGGACCATATGAAGTTTTTTCAATTGCTTCCTATCCAAATTGTCAACAGAAGCCCTTTACAGTAAAGACTGTCGCTCAAACAACAGATTTAATCAGCGCTCGAAATGGTCTAAAAGTTCAACCCGATTTTGATTTTAGTAATAGCCCTCATTTTGATATATTAATTGTACCCGGCGGGTATGGAGCAGAAGAAATAGAAATTCAAAATGAAGTTCTTAAAAAATGGATTAAGATCAGAGCTGGGGAATGCGATATTATCGCATCTGTGTGTACAGGCTCATTTTTATTGGCTGAGACTGGGTTGTTAGATGGGAAAAGAGCAACAACGCACTGGCTGGATATAGATAGACTGGAAAGTGAGTATAAGGAAATAAAGGTTCAACGAGGAGTTAAATATGTTGATGAAAACGATATAATCACATCTGGTGGTATTTCAGCAGGAATCGATATGTCTTTTTATCTTCTTAATAGACTTGTTGGAAAAGAAATTGCCATTACCACAGCTAAAAGAATGGAGTATGATATAGACCTGCATATTATTTAATGTATTTATAGTAATTGTGTAATTCTTAATTTATTTATTTTATAAGAGGTAGAACAATGTATTGTTGCATATAATGAAGAAAATAATCCTGTTGCATTTATGAGAATTGAAGATAGAAAATTAGAAATGCTTTTTGTATGCCCACAATATCGTGGAAAGGGATTAGGAAAACAGCTGATCCATTATGGGATAGAGAATTATTCCATAAATGAATTAGGAGTGAATGAACAGAACCCGCAAGCTAAAGCGTTCTATGAGCACATGGGATTTCAGGTTTATAAAAGAACTGGCACGGATGAGCAGGGGAATTTTTATCCGATTTTATATATGAGATGGGTTTAAAATACAAGGAGGCTATCTGAATGAATTACAGAAAAGGTAATTTAGGCGATTGTAAAGCAATCCATTCTTTAATATGCGATATGGAAAACAAGGAACTTTCCTATGACAGGTTTTATACAATTTATCAGGATCAGTTACGTGACTGCCACTATTATTGTTTGGTCTGTGAACAGGACAGCGCTGTGATTGGTGTTTTGAACCTACGTTTTGAAGCGCAGCTGCATCATACAGAATATATCGCAGAAATCCTTGAATTTGCAGTTGCAGATACATACAGAAACAAAGGTATTGGAAAAGAAATGTTTTCCCAAAGCTGCCAGATTGCAAAAATTAACGGCTGTTCACAAATTGAAGTGGCCTGCAACCAATTGCGGGAAAATACGCATCATTTTTATATGAGAGAGGGTATGAACAATTTTCATTTTAAATTCTCCAAACGTTTATTCGAAGACAGTGTTCAGCAGAATTCTATTGGAAAATGAACATAATATGCAGGTAATTTAATGGTAGTAAAAAAATATTTTATTTAGACGCTATAATAGGGAGGGATTATATATGGAAAAGACACTTTATTCAATACTGGCAGTGTTTCCCACACCAGATATGGAAAAGACCGCTAAATATTATAATGAAGTTATGGGATTTAGAATGGTTAAATATTTAGATGTAAAAGAACCTCATATTTGCCTTTACCGTGATCGTGTTGAAATAGTTTTGACAAAAGCAAATACCGACAGAGTTTACACGAACAGGGAGCTGTATGGTTACGGGGAAGATTCTTATTTTATTACGGATAATCAGGAAGAATTGCAAAATGAATTTATAAGCAAAGGAGCTAAAATCGTTCGTCCACTAAAGCTGACAGATTACAATAATATGGAATTTGTGTTAGAAGACATAGACGGGCGGTGGATTGCGTTTGGGATGAAACAAAAATAGTAGTCGCTAAAACTCAACGTTACTTCTAATTATCATTAAGGTTTCAAGAAACTGCCTTCTTTGCTACAATGAAAGAAATAAAGAGGAGGCTTTAAGCTGATATGAATATAAAATTAAAAACAGTCATTTTAGAATGCCGGGATATACCGCAATTAGTTTCTTTCTACACAAACCTTTTACATTGGCCGGTAGTATATGAGCTAGAAACGTTTGTAGGAATACACTCAAATGAAGACGAAATGGGTATTGCTTTTCAGTATGATGAAAATTATATTCCACCCACCTGGCCTACCAGGCCGGGACAGCAACAGATGATGGCACATTTGGATTTTGCCGTATCGGATAAGAGTGAGTTAAAGGAAGCAGTGAAAAAAGCAGTTATGTTAGGTGCAAAAATAGCAGATGAACAGTATGGCGGTGAAGAATGGATTACCATGCTCGACCCCGCCGGACATCCGTTTTGTTTTGTTGTTTGGAATCATTAAATATAAGTGCTGAGAAGATATGGCGGAAGTGCCGGCAGATCTTTATTGTGTGCATTCCGCTTTATGCCCAAGTTTTCCTGCATCGTTAATAATGTGAAATAAATAACAAAGATAACGCACATTTAGTCTTATCCTGTTGATAATCACAGAGATTTAACCGCTTTTTTGTAGGATACATTCAATCACGTGACGGTACAGACCCGTTGAAACAAGTAGAAAATAGTCAAATGGCATGTATTAATTTGCAAAAAATCAAAAATAAACTATGCAATATGTATATAAAAAGAATTATGTTAAATAAAAAACAATACAATACATACAATAAAATTAAAATAATTTAAAATAAATATTGCAATATGCACAAAGGTGTGCTATATTGTATATAAGTAAAATCCTAGAGAGAAGAGTGCAGATACGGCAGCAGAAATGCTGATTAGTCGTTATGCACTCTTTTTTTTGAAAGAAAAAATATATTCATATTTACGAAAGCTGGTCAATAGACAAGTAAGGAGTGTTGAAAGTGGACAACAAATTATGGACGGTTATTGAAAACAACCCTATCATTGCTGCAGTAAAAGATATGGCTGGCTTAAAGAAATGTGCAGAATCAGATGTTAAAGTGATTTTCATATTATTTGGAGATGTTTGCAATATCAGTGAGATCGTAGACGAGGTGAAGAAAGAAGACAACATCATTATGGTTCATATGGACTTGCTGGTTGGCTTAAGCGGAAAGGAGGCCGCTGTTGATTTTATCAAAACACATACAAAAGCAGATGGAATTATAACCACCAAACAGTCTCTGATCCAACGGGCGAAAGAGATTGGACTATATACGGTACTGAGATATTTTGTGATTGATTCCATGGCTCTGGTGAATATTGAAAAGCAGAATGTTTCCTGCGGGGTACATCCGGATGTCATTGAGATTTTGCCGGGAGTTATGCCAAAAGTGATAAAGAAGGTCTGTAAAATCAGCAAAGTGCCTGTAATTGCAGGCGGCCTGATTTCAGATAAGGAAGATGTTATGTCAGCTTTAGGAAGCGGTGCGCTTTCCATATCAACCTCTGACCAGGCGGTATGGTTTATGTAGCGAAAAAGAAACTGTTTTTAATTGTGAGGAGGTAGTTAAAGATGAAAAAGTTCATGAATGACGTGAACCAGACAGAGAACGAGATGATTTTGGGACTTGTTAAAGCATATCCAAATGATTTACAAAAGCTTGACTGCGGTAATGTTGTAGTCCGAAGGATTAAAAAAGAAAATAAGGTTGCACTGATCAGCGGCGGCGGAAGCGGGCACGAGCCTGCCCATGCAGGATATGTTGGAACTGGTATGCTTGATGCTGCTGTGGCAGGAGCAGTATTTACCTCACCCACACCCGACCAGATTTATGAAGGGATCAAAGCAATTGCAAATGATGCCGGTGTATTAATGGTGATTAAGAATTACACCGGTGATGTAATGAATTTTGAAATGGCAGCAGAGATGGCAGAGGCCGATGGAATTCTGGTAAAGCAGATAATTGTAAATGATGATGTAGCTGTAAAAGACAGTTTATACACCGTAGGCCGAAGAGGTGTGGCAGGCACAGTGTTTGTACATAAAATAGCGGGAGCTGCAGCTGAGAGGGGAGATGACCTGGGTCAGGTTCAGGAAACAGCCAATAAAGTAATTGCCAATGTCCGTACAATGGGGGCAGCAATCCGTCCCTGTACCGTACCCGCTGCAGGTAAGCCGGGATTTGAGCTGGCAGAGGATGAGATGGAGGTTGGGATTGGAATTCATGGCGAGCCTGGTACTCACCGGGAGAAAATAAAAACAGCCAATGAAATCGTGGATCTGCTCCTTGATAAAATACTTTCTGATATTGATTATGAGGGAAGCGAAGTGGCGGTTATGGTTAATGGTTCCGGCGCGACTCCTCTGATGGAACTGTTTATTATTAACAACCGGGTATCAGACGTTTTGAAAGAAAAGGGTATTTCAGTCTATAAGACTTACGTTGGCGAATACATGACCTCCATAGAGATGGAAGGATTTTCTGTTTCCCTGTTGAAATTAGATGCCCAGTTAAAATCTCTGTTAGATGAAAAAGCTGATACACCCGCATGGAAAGCATGATGATAATGGAGTGATGAGATGAACAAAGAAAAAATAATCCTGGTAATTGATCAGATGGCAGTTGCTATGGAAAAACAGAAAGAATTTCTGACAGAGCTTGATAATGTCATCGGTGATGGAGACCACGGCATTAATATGGCAAGAGGTTTCTCAGAAACAATCAAAAAAAGAGATTCACTGGCTAAGATGGATGCCGGTGATATGATAAAAAACCTTGGAATGATTTTGGTGTCTACGGTTGGAGGTGCCTCCGGTCCATTATATGGCACCGCTTTTATGAAAGCAGGAATGTTTCTAAAAGGGAAAGAAGAAGTTACGTTTCCTGATTTTTTAGAGGCTTTTGCGTGTGCCATAGAGGGAGTTATGGCACGAGGAAAGGCGGCAGAGGGAGAAAAGACAATGCTTGATGCCATGCTGCCTGCAAAGCGTGCTATGGAACAGGAATGGATGCTTTCCGGTGACGGTAAAAAGTCAATGGAGGCAGGTCTTACTGCTGCGAGAAAGGGAATTGAGTATACAAAGACAATTATTGCAACAAAGGGAAGAGCGGCCTATCTTGGTGAACGCAGCATCGGTCATCAGGATCCCGGCGCAACGTCTTTTGTATTCCTTTTGGAAGCAATTGCTTCCCAGATGTGACAGGAGGGGATATATGGTTGGTTTTGTAATTGTATCCCATAGCCGGATGTTAGCTGAAAGTGTGGCTGATTTTACCAGGCTCATGGCGGAGCGTGTCACAGTTATTCCAGCCGGTGGGCTGGAGGATGGGAGCTTTGGCACCAGTTATCAGCTTATTTCGGATGCCATAGAAGAGGCAAATAGCGGAGACGGTGTTTTGGTGCTTATGGATATGGGAAGTGCTGTGATGACTACAGAAATGGTGTTGGAATCCATGGAGAATCACAAAGTAAAAATGGTTGACTGCCCGCTGGTGGAAGGCGCTGTTGCTGGAACCATTGCAGCAGCAGGCGGCCAGTCTTTGGAAATGATATACAGGAATCTGACAAAATCTGGATATGTTAATAAGTTTTAAAAGGTACGTAAAAGTACTTATTAAATGAATAAATCAAAGGAGGGTATTATTGATGGCGAAGTACGTAATGGCTTTGGACTCAGGAACAACCAGCAACAGATGCATTTTATTTAACGAGAAGGGTGAGATGTGCAGTGTGGCTCAAAAAGAGTTTACACAGTATTTCCCCAAACCCGGCTGGGTTGAACACGATGCAAATGAAATCTGGTCTTCCCAGTTAGGAGTAGCGGTTGAGGCAATGTCTAAGATTGGTGCAGTTGCTGAAGATATTGCTGCAATTGGTATCACAAATCAGAGAGAGACAACAATTGTCTGGGACAAAGCAACTGGAGAGCCGGTATATCATGCAATTGTATGGCAGTGCAGGCGTACTTCTGAGTATTGTGACTCTTTAAAAGAGAAGGGACTCACCGATTCATTCAGGCAAAAAACAGGTCTTATCATTGATGCTTATTTCTCAGGAACCAAGCTGAAATGGATCTTAGACAATGTGGAAGGCGTCAGAGAACGAGCCGAAGCAGGAGAACTGCTCTTTGGTACAGTGGAAACCTGGCTCATATGGAAGCTGACAAAGGGCAGAGTTCATGTAACGGATTATTCCAATGCATCAAGAACCATGTTATTCAATATACAGGAGCTGAAATGGGATCAGGACATCTTAAAAGAATTAAACATTCCGGAATGTATGCTTCCGGAAGCGAAGCCATCAAGCTTTGTGTACGGGGAATCTGATTCCCAGTTCTTTGGCGGTCCGATCCCCATTGGCGGGGCAGCAGGAGACCAGCAGTCAGCTCTGTTTGGCCAGACCTGTTTTACAGCCGGAGAAGCGAAAAATACATACGGAACCGGATGCTTCCTTCTTATGAATACCGGAGAAAAGCCTGTATATTCAAAAAATGGATTGGTTACAACAATTGCCTGGGGCCTTGACGGAAAGGTAAACTATGCCCTGGAAGGCTCCATCTTTGTGGCGGGTGCTGCCATACAGTGGCTCCGTGATGAGATGAAGCTGGTTGATTCCTCCCAGGATTCTGAGTATATGGCGAAAAAGGTAAAAGATACCAATGGATGCTACGTAGTTCCTGCATTTACAGGACTCGGCGCGCCTCACTGGGATCAATATGCCAGAGGAACCATTGTAGGTATCACAAGAGGAGTCAACAAGTATCATATTATACGGGCGACTCTTGAATCACTGGCGTTCCAGGTAAATGACGTAATAAGCGCAATGCAGGCAGACTCAGGCATCACCCTCAGCACACTGAAAGTTGATGGCGGAGCCAGTGCAAACAACTTCCTGATGCAGTTCCAGTCTGACATTATGGGAGCTCCGGTGCACAGGCCGGTGTGTGTAGAGACGACTGCCATGGGAGCTGCATATCTTGCAGGGCTTGCAGTGGGTTACTGGGAGAGTAAGGAAGCGGTTGTAAAGAACTGGCAGATTGACAAAGTATTCCAACCCGATATGGCCGAAGCTGAGAGAACAGAACTTGTGAATGGCTGGAATAAAGCTGTTAAATGTTCTTATGGCTGGGCAAAGGAATGATATCGTTTCTATAAACCGAGATTTCAGGAGGTAAGGGAGTATGTTGATTTTTATTTCAGAACTGATAGGTACCATGTTGCTGGTATTACTTGGTGATGGCGTAGTAGCAAACGTTACGTTAAATAAGTCGGGGATGAAAGGGGCCGGATCGGTCCAGATAACATTTGCATGGGGTCTTGCAGTTTTGCTGCCTGCCTTTATTTTCGGAGCCTCTTCCGGAGCACACTTTAATCCTGCATTAACTATCGCCCTGGCGGCAGAAGGATCAGTAAGCTGGAATGTAGTTCCAACATACATCATTGCACAATTAATTGGAGGGTTTCTTGGAGCAACCCTGGTTTATGTGTTGTTTAAGGGACAGTTTGATCTTACAGAAGATGCTGCAACAAAGCTGGGCGTATTTTCCACAGGCCCATCTGTACCCAATACAGGACTGAATCTGTTAAGCGAAGCAGTCGGAACCTTCGTGCTTGTTTTTGCAATCAAAGGCATTGGAAATGTGGCAAACTTAGCCCCAGGTGTTGACAAATTGCTTGTATTTGGGATCATTGTTTCCGTTGGCATGTCTCTTGGCGGTTTAACTGGATATGCCATTAATCCAGCCCGTGATTTAGGCCCCAGGATCGCCCATGCCTTACTTCCCATTAAAGGAAAAGGTGATTCCAATTGGAAATATTCCTGGATACCGGTAGTTGGCCCTGTGATTGGCGCGCTTGCAGCTGTGTTGTTATTCAATGCAATTCCCTGGTAGAATAAAAATTTAATATACAATACCTAAGTGAAATCGTAAGCCGGGTAAACAGTGCATGTCAATGCTGTTTTACCCGGCTTTTCTTTTTACAAGCTGACTTTGGGACGTTATTTATTTCAGCAAATCCTGATATTCCTGATGCTTTTCAAACCAGGTGATAGCATAGGAACATGTCAGAACTGCTTTTTTTCCTTCCGAGCGCAGATGATCTGCCGCCGCCTTCATCAGCTGACCTGCGATACCTTGTCCTCTGAGAGAATCATCCACAAAGGTGTGATTGATATTAACCGTATTGTCATCTACGTCTGGAAATGTAACTTCAGCCAGCAGGTTACTGTCTGAATGATAAAGTGCAATCTTATTCGGGGTGTAGGTAAAATTCATATATAATACCTCCTGTTTTGTAATGAAATGATTATATCATCTCATGCTGAAAGGTTCAAGAAGTTCTCTGCGTATTATGATTCATAACGAAATAAGTACAAAAAAAGAGCATCGTAGAAATTGGGGAAACGATGCTCCAAAGAAGAGTTATAGTAAGTATAATCTAAAAACATCATTATGTAAAGCTGAAATTATGTGAGATGTGTGGAAAATTTGTGAATAAGACGTATTATTATGATATTTTCGTATACATAAAATAAATTATTTTATATGATGTTTTACTGAAATATTTTAATACCTTTTCTTTATAAAACATGACACACAGTTGTCTTTTTTCTGTGATAGGATGACTATGTACCTAACAAATTTTGTGAGCCTTACATTGGAGGAATAAAGTATCGGGGCAAACTGGGTCTGTGAATTTAAAGACAGCGAAGGAAATCATATTGAAATGACCTCACCGGTCCGTTCTTCTTGACCGAGTGAGGTGTTTAAGTTAATATACTTAAAAAGGAGGTGTTTCTTATGAGTGAAGACATACAAAATTATATCTATAGATACAGTGATGATATAAAGCAGCTCTTTATGAAAATCAGAGAACAAATTATGGAAAGCATACCATGCGAAGTAGAGGAGCGGCTGTGGGCTAAATTACCAAGCTATTATGTGGGAGATAAGTTTGTCCGTCTTATCCCGTTTAAGGATCATATCAATGTTGAGGCTTCCGCATTATTGTCCCATAAGACCGAGCTGGAGCACTATAAAATGACGTCCAAAGGGATGCTTCAGATCTATTTGGATCAGGAACCTGTTTCTCTCTTTCAAACAATTTTCCAGGAAACGCTTATGGGGAAATAATCCTGATTCTATGTATTACAGTTTTTTTCTGAAAACCCCTTTTTGAAATAACATACCAAAGACAATTCCCATTGCTAATCCGATTAAAAGATTATTAATTACTGAAGCGCAGATCAAACCAACGCTGATGCCCAGTACCAGGCCGTTCTGGTCAGAGTTATTTTTGTTAAAATATGAATTTGGCATTCTGTATTACCCCTTATGTTTTTTTACTATATTACATCAGTAATTACGTGAAGTACACTGGTATTTTCTGAGAGTAATACATAAATAAGGGACATTTACAAAGAGAGGGAAGAGATGGAAATGATATCTTTTACAAAGAGACAGGCATGCTGTTTTCTGCTTCTAAAGCAGGGACTGCTTGGAGACTACCGGTTTGAGGGAAAACGGGGAATTATGGAATTTATCCGTCAGGCAGGCTGTATCCAGTTTGACCCTGTGGATGTGTGCGGTAAAAATGCTGAGTTGGTTTTGCAGTCACGGATAAAACGATTTTCCAAAGAGATGCTTTCTGATCTCTTATATCAGGACCGGGTACTTGTAGATTATTTTGATAAAAACCTGTCAATTTTTCCGGTTGGTGACTGGCCGTATTTTGAGCGTTTCCGGGAGCAGCACCGGCAGTGGGAGAGAAGCCATGAGGCAGTTCATGGGGCTCGGGGTCAGGTGAGAAAATACATCGCAGATCACGGTCCGGTGTGCTCCGGGGATCTTGATATGCCGGATAAGGTGGACTGGTACTGGAGCCGTACCAAACTGTCCAGAGCAGTGCTTGAGCATATGTATTTTACCGGTGAGCTGGCTGTTCATCATAAAGCGGGATCCATTAAGTACTATGATCTGATTGAAAACTGTATTCCCAAGACAATTTTATCAGACCCTGATCCTTACCCGGATGAGCATGACCATCAGACATGGCGTGTTTTGCGCAGAATCGGCTCAGTGGGTCTGTTATGGAACAGGGCTTCGGATGCGTGGCTGAACATCGGAGGACTAAAATCATCGGAGAGAAGTGCTGCATTTACCCGGCTTCTTAAAGAAGGGAAGATAGAAACCGTCCATGTAGATGGAATGAAAGAAGAACTTTATATGCTGGTGGAGGACATTCCCCTTGCCAGACAGTGTGAAGATCATACAAGCTGGAAAAAAAGATGTGAATTCATTGCACCATTAGATAATTTATTGTGGGATCGAAAGTTAATACAGGCACTTTTTGGATTTGATTATAAATGGGAGATTTACACACCTGCAGATAAACGCAGATACGGTCACTATGTGCTGCCAGTGATTTATGGTGATCGTTTTATCGGCAGAATTGAGGCTTCTGCTGATACGAAAAAACAGACATTGCTGGTAAAAAATATATGGTTTGAGCCAGATGTGAAACGGACGAAAAAAATGGATGAAGCCATTGATGCAGCAATCAGGAGATTTTCGTTATTTAATCAATGCAAAGATATTATAATCGAAAAATCAGGTCAGAATGGGGAAATATAAAAATGAATATAGAAAAATTATCAAAGCAGTTTATTTGGAGCGATGAAGCCGGACTGGTTACCAAATCTTTAGGGGATGCAGCAGGAAGCCAGAAACTTTATGTAAATATTGATTACGTTCCTCCCGGGGCATTCAGCACGAAATACCATAGCCATTCACAACAGGAGGAGTTTTTTCTGATTTTGTCCGGAAAAGGAACTTTACGGTTAAATGGACAGGAGCAGGAAGTAGGAAAAGATGATTTTATTGCAAAACCGGCAGGAAAAAACATTGCTCATACATTCTTTAATTCCGGTAATGAAGCGCTGGTAATTCTTGATGTGGGAACAAAGGAGAATGAGGATACCTGTTATTATCCCGATGAGGATGTTTATATGCAAAAGTCCAATGGTTTAAGACGTGTATTTAAAGGAAATCAACTTGATGAAACATGGTCATCCGATCCCAATTGTTAAGAGAACATTCTGCCGAAACAGATGGAAAAAATTACCAATTCCATTTTATGGAAATAATATTGATTTTTACTCCAATAATTGCTAATATATGGTCAGAATACCAGAATCAGCAAGGAGACTTAAATATGGCTAGAGGAGTAAGAAAATCATCACTTGAAAAGCTTCAAACGGAATTGGCAGACGTACAGGAATTAATTCAGCAGCATAAGAATTCAATTACTGAATTAATAGAAAAAGAAAAGGAAATCCAGGAAAAGATCAGTCTGGAACAGTTTAAGGAAGTATCTTCCATACTGGATCAGCAGAAGATGTCTATCACTGATTTAAAAGAATTCCTGATATCCAGGACAAAATAAGAACAGTTTTATGAGAGGTACCTTTTGGTATCTCTTATTTTTTTGCGAATGAATCATAATCCAAATTGATTGCCAGCTGGAAAAAATTGGTGTATCCTTAAATAGATGTACTGATTAACCCACTGGAGGAGAGAGGTATGATTCGAATTGCAATCGTGGATGATGATGCAGGGAGTGTATTACAGCAAAAGGAATATTTACTCCGGTATCAGAACGAACGAAATGAGATGTTTAGCATTCTCACTTTTTCTGACGGAGATGAAATCGTTGAAAATTATAAAGCAGAGTATGATATTATTTTACTGGATATAGAAATGAGATTTATGGACGGGATGACGGCGGCACAGCTGATCCGGGAAAAAGATCCGGAGGTGATTCTTATTTTTATCACCAATATGGCACAGTATGCCATTAAAGGTTACACCGTCGGGGCAACCGATTATGTGTTAAAACCGGTTTCCTATTTTTCCTTTTCCCAGAGACTTGATAAGGTAATCGGGCGTATCAACCGGAATGTTAAAAAATATATGGCAGTTAATATAAAGGGAGGTACGGTGAAACTGTATCTGCCGGATATTTATTATATAGAGAGTCTGGGACACCGGCTTATTTTTCATACACTGACAGGGGAATATGTGACCTTTGGGGCGATGAAGGAGATGGAGGAAAGACTGAAGGGGTTAAATTTCTTCCGCTGCAGTAAGGGATATCTTTTAAACCTGGAACATGTGGAAAGTGTGCAGGAGGGCTGCGTGCTGATGAAGGGAGCCCGGCTGACTATCAGCAGAACCAGGAAAAAGGAGTTTATGGAGGAACTGACCAATTATCTGGGAGGGGCTTTATAATGAACCATATTGCGCTGACAGAGATTCCAAGGCTGTACACGGGGATCGCGGAATGGGCTGCATGCAGCATCTACGTTTTGAATTTGAAAAGGAAATTGAAAGGGCCTTCCCTGGCGGCGGTTATGTGTACTGCGTGCCTTTTACAATGTGGGATACAGCTGGCAGCAGGCACATTTCCCAAGTCTCTGTGGATTCCCGGAATGCTTCTGGCAATCGGCCTGATGCAGACATATTTTATGGTTACCTGTGAGGTAACGGCCGGCAGTGCAGGGTACTACTGTGTCCGGTCATTTATTCTGGCAGAATTTACGGCCTCTTTAGAATGGCAGCTTTATTATAATGCCGTATTAAGCAC
>Ga0316613_10001300_pt1 | contig 17230 bp, 17 predicted proteins | sample OWC_soil_day10_C_2_FD_207647 | JGI IMG/M metagenome (GOLD analysis project Ga0316613, IMG submission 207647) | Wetland soil microbial communities from Old Woman Creek delta, Ohio, United States - OWC_soil_day10_CT_b | ecosystem: Environmental > Terrestrial > Soil > Wetlands | place: USA: Ohio...
GCTCACTGCAGTTTTCATTCCGGTGATGTTCATGAGCGGGATCGTCGGACGGTTATTGCACGAATTCGCCGTCACCATCTGCGCTTCGATCCTCGTCTCAGGCCTCGTCTCGCTCACGCTCACGCCGATGCTCTGCAGCCGCTACTTGCGGCACACCTCAACCGAGAAACATGGTCGTGTCTTCCGCGCATTCGAGCTTTTCTTCGAATGGCTTCTCTCCGGGTATGAAAGGAGTCTGCACGCGGCTATGACTCATCCGCGTCTGGTGATCCTCGGGTTCGTCATGTCCGTTGTTTTCAGCGGGATACTTTTCGTTCATACCCCAAAGGGATTCCTGCCTAGCGGCGACAGCGGCCAGATCACGGCAACCACTGAGGGAGCACAAGACATTTCCTTCGCTGCCATGGTGGAAAAGCAACGTGCTGTCGCTGCGATCATCGCGGAAGACCCCAACATCCGTTCTTTCATGTCATCGGTCGGCGCAACCAACTCTCGCCCCACCACGAATACTGGTTCGCTCAGTCTGATGCTCAAGCCGCGCCATGAACGCAAGCTTTCAGCAGACGAAATCATCCAGCAACTGCGCCCCAAGCTGGCAACTGTACCCGGCATCCGGGTTTACATGCAGAACCCTCCGTCAATCCGCATCGGCGGCCAGGTTACCGCCGCGCAGTACCAATACACCCTGCAGAGCACGGATCTCGACGAACTCTACAAATGGACCGACACCTTGCTCGACAGGATTCGCCAGTTACCCGGCTTCATCGACGTCACCAGCAATCTCAACAATCGCAGTCCTGTCGTGACGCTGGAGGTCGACCGGGACAAGATCGCTGCGCTCGGGCTCACTTTCGGCCAGGTTGAGGACGCGCTGCAAAGCGCTTTCAGCTCACGCCAGATATCGACCATCTATGGAACAGCCAGCCAGTACCAGGTCATCCTTGAGGTGTCCCCGGAATACCAGCTCGACCCGTCGAAACTCTCCCGCCTTTATGTTCGCGCCTCAAGCGGCAAATTGGTGCCGCTCGACACCGTCACACAGGTCGCGCGAAAAACACAGGCGCTGACCATCAACCACCAGGGACAGCTTCCGTCCGTCACCATCTCGTTCAACCTGCTCCCCGGGGTATCGCTGGGCGATGCCGTCGATAGCATCAAGACTCTTGAACAGGACATTCACCTTCCTGCCACACTCAACACGAGCCTCCAGGGAACAGCCCAGGCATTTCAGTCGTCGCTTCAGGGGCTCGGCATGCTGCTGCTGATTGCCGTATTGGTCGTTTACATCGTGCTGGGGATTCTCTACGAGAGCTTCATCCATCCGCTGACCATTCTTTCCGGCCTTCCTTCCGCCGCGCTGGGCGCACTCATCACCCTGACGCTTTTCGGCATCGACCTCAACCTTTACGCATTCGTCGGGGTAATCATGCTGATCGGCATCGTCAAGAAGAACGCGATCATGATGATCGATTTCGCCCTGGATCGGCAGCGGAACGAGAAAGTGTCAGCCCACGACGCCATTTCCAAGGCATGCCTGATCCGTTTCCGTCCGATCATGATGACGACCATGGCGGCGCTCGTCGGTACCCTGCCGATCGCCATGGGAATCGGCGCCGGCGCCGAGGTGCGCCAACCACTGGGCATCGCCGTCGTCGGCGGATTGGTCGTGTCCCAGTTCCTGACGCTCTATCTGACGCCAGTCGTCTATCTTTACCTTGATCGGCTGACACAGCGCGAACAGGCCGCACACGTCACCGCCGAGGCGCGCTGATCCATGGCCACACAAAGCGCACAACCGCTTGCAACCCTGCGAATCGACAAGTGGCTCTGGGCCGCACGTTTTTTCAAGACGCGATCGCTGGCCGCCGCCGCACTCCATGCCGGACATATCCGGATCAACGGGAATACCGTAAAGCCCGCCCGGGAATTGCGGCTGGATGACGTGCTCGACATCACCATCGGCGATGTGCGCTGGACCGTTGTTGTGAAAGGAATCAATGCACTGCGAAGGCCCGCCGTCGAAGCTCAGCAGCTTTATGAAGAGACGACAGAGAGCAAGGCGAAACGCGAATCCGTCAAGGAAGTACTGCGCCTGGCTCCGATGCCGGGCAGCGACCTGAGAGGCCGGCCAACCAAAAAGGCGCGGCGGCAGATCCGGGGATTCAACGAACAATTCTGAACACTATCCTGCATTTCAGTGCGTATCGGCTGTGCTTGCCATTTGGCCAAGCGCTTCGCCTTCGCGCAAATTTGTAACGCAACTCATCGCCTTCTTTCAGACACTCAGGAGACCACCATGGCTTCGTTCGTTTCGAAAAACGCGCTTCTGCTTATTGATTTCATCAATGAAATTGTCCACCCCAACGGCAAAATATCAGGCAAGGGGTATGCCGATTTCGACACACGCCACGGGACTCTGAACCGCGTTGGCGAACTGCTCACGCGCGCCCGGAGCAAAGGCGTGGCGGTAATCCACGTCGGCATCGGTTTTTCTCCTGACTACCGTGAGCAACCAGAAACGTCTCCAGTATTCGGTGGCGCCAAGAAGTTCGGCGTCCTGCAATTGTCCTCGTGGGGAACAGAATTTCACGCCAAGGCAGCACCGCTCGCCAGTGAAGCGACACTGACCAAGCACCGGGTCAGCGCGTTTTTCGGCACCCCGCTCGAACTCCTGTTGCGCACCTACGGTGTCAGGAACCTGTTTGTCGCCGGTTGCGCCACGGACATGGCTGTGCAAGCCGCCGTACGCGATGCACATGACCGTGATTTCGCCTGCGCGGTGATAGGTGATTGCTGCATCGCCGCAAATGATGAGGATCACCAGCAGACACTGCGGCTGCTATCAAAAGTCGCCACGATCAGCACACTGGAACAATTCGCCGCGAGTTAACCCGACAATCCCTCGTCAGTTCAGGAACCTGGCTGCGCTCAGGTTCTCAAAGGACTTTCCCTTCAGAAAGCCGCCATGTTCCGCTCACTCAACTCGCCTCGACTATGGCTTGTCACCCTGTCAGCCGCGGGCATCCTCATGGTCACCATGGGCGCTCGCCAGTCGCTCGGGCTGTTTCTTGCTCCGCTCAACGCCAGCACGGGACTCAGCGTCGCCTCGATCAGCCTGGCCATGGCTATCGGCCAGTTCATCTGGGGCGCCGCACAACCCGTCGCCGGTGCACTGGCCGACCGTTTCGGGCCAGGGCGCGTGCTGCTTGCCGGGCTGATCCTCCTGGGGCTAGGCAGCGCGACAACCCCGCTGATGAGCACAACATGGGGACTCACCGTGTCCTTGGGGCTGCTATCTGCCATGGGATCCGGGGCAGGGAGCTTTTCGGTACTCTTCGGCGCCGCCACCAACCGCCTGCCAATCGAAGCGCGAGGCGCCGCTTCGGGAATCATCAATGCCGGAGGATCGTTCGGGCAGTTCATCTTCGCCCCGATCCTGCAGAAGCTAATCCAGGCGATCGGCTGGATGGGCGCCATGTGGTCGCTTGCTGCCGTGGTGCTGGCTGCGATTCCCCTGGTAGGCAACGTTGCCAGATCTCATGACGTCCCGCACAAGGGAAGCGTGGGCCACACCGAAGACAAGGGCTTGTGGCAGAGTGTCCGGGAGGCCATGCACGACCGCAGCTACCTGTTGCTGCACGCCGGCTTCTTTACCTGCGGCTTTCACATCGCCTTCCTCGTCACGCACTTGCCGGGAGAAGTCAGCCTGTGCGGCCTTCCTCCCTCGGTGGCCAGTTGGTCGCTGGCCATCATCGGACTGGCCAACATATTCGGCAGTCTTTATGCCGGAGCGTGCGTCGCCCGTTATCGCAGCAAATACGTGTTGTTCTGGATGTACGGATCAAGGACTCTGATGATCGCCGCGTACCTTGCATCGTCACGCACCGACACGACGTTCTACCTCTTCGCCGCCGGACTGGGGTTCACCTGGCTGGCCACGGTGCCGCCAACGGCGGCCATCGTCGGCAAATTGTTCGGCGTGCGTTACCTCGGCACCCTTTTCGGACTGACACTGCTCTCGCACCAGATAGGCGGATTCCTCGGCGCCTGGCTGGGCGGCCTGTCGATCACCCGCTTCGGCGATTTCACGTGGATGTGGTACGCGGACATGGGCCTGGCTGCCTTAGCCGCCCTGGTCAACCTGCCAATCCGCGAAGCGCCCCCGTCCCCACGGCTGCAAAGAGCCTGAAGGCTCTAGCAGGTTTTGCTGATCGCGACGTTACAGCACGTAACGCGACAGGTCCTCGTTTTGCGCCAGCTCGGTCAGGCGCGTGTCGACATACGCAGCATCGATATGGATCGTTTCCGCCCCTTTGTTGCCAGCCGAAAACGACACCTCTTCGAGCAAGCGTTCCATCACCGTATAAAGGCGGCGCGCACCGATATTCTCCGTGCGTTCGTTGACCGACCAGGCCACCTCGGCCAGACGCTTGATCCCGTCGGGAGTGAATTCCAGAGCAACATCCTCGGTCGCCAGCAACGCCTGATACTGCATGGTCAGGCAGGCGTCCGTTTTGGTCAGGATGCGTTCGAAATCCGCCACCGAGAGTGAATCGAGTTCCACGCGAATGGGAAAACGCCCCTGCAACTCGGGAATCAGGTCGGACGGCTTGGCCAGATGGAAGGCCCCGCTGGCAATGAACAAGATGTGATCGGTACGAATCATGCCAAACTTGGTCGACACCGTCGTTCCTTCGACAAGCGGCAGCAGGTCGCGTTGCACGCCCTGGCGCGAAACATCCGCGCCGTGGACATCGCTGCGCGAGGTAATCTTGTCGATCTCGTCCAGAAACACGATGCCATTCTGCTCGACGTTGCGCACGGCATCCAGCTTCACCTCTTCGTCGTTGACCAGCTTGCTGGCTTCCTCGTCGACAAGAAGACGGCGCGCTTCGCTGATTTTCAGCTTCCGTGCTTTCTTGCGAGCCCCTCCCATGTTCTGGAACATCCCCTGAATCTGCGAGGTCAGCTCTTCCATTCCCGGAGGAGCAAAGATTTCCGCCTGAAGCGCCGCTCCCGCCACTTCAATCTCGATTTCCTTTTCATCGAACTCCCCCTCGCGCAGCTTCTTGCGGAATTTCTGGCGAGTCGCGTTTTCGTCGGCGTTCTGCGTATCGTTGTAAAAACCGCCGCGTGCAGGCGGCAACAAGGCATCAAGGATTCGCTCCTCCGCCGCGTCCTCGGCCCGCACGCGAACCCCTTTCATGGCGACTTCCCGGCCGTTCTTGACCGCAATTTCAGCAAGGTCGCGGATGATCGTCTCGACATCGCGTCCGACATACCCCACCTCGGTAAACTTGGTGGCCTCGATCTTGATGAACGGCGCATTGGCCAGCCGTGCCAGACGACGGGCAATCTCGGTTTTCCCCACACCTGTCGGGCCGATCATCAGAATGTTCTTCGGTGTTATTTCCTGGCGCAGAGGCTCTGCTACCTGAGCGCGCCGCCAGCGATTGCGCAAGGCAATAGCTACCGCTTTCTTGGCCTTCCCCTGGCCGACGATGTGCTTGTCGAGTTCGTGAACGATTTCCTGCGGAGTCATTTGCGTCATCTCAATCCAGCCTCTGCCATGTATCAAGACCGTTATGTTCTCATCGACAATGCGATGTGGCAAACTCACGGCATCTGGCCAAAAAGAAACGGGATTCCACAATGGCGATCAAACAGCGCATCATGTGCCTTGCCCCTGGGCGCGCCACGCCGGGAATGACTTTGGCCCGTCCGATTCTCGATCGCGAAGGCAACGTTCTTCTGTCCGCTGGAACCGTCCTTGACCTAGGCACACTCGAGCGCCTCATACGACGCGGCGTCGAGGCAATTTCCGCGCTGGTGCCCGACACCCGGGACGAGGAGACGATTGCAACGGAGATTTCCACGGTCCGCAACCGGATCGACAGGATATTTCGAGGCCCCAGCAATCGCGCGCGAGATGATCTGCGCAACGCGGTCCTTCACTTCCGGATCGAAACCACGCAATGACGATCCCCACGCTTGACCAGCTCACCAAGCATGCGGAGGCATTGCCATCGCTGCCGGAAGTCGTCAATTACCTGATCAGGGCACTGCGCGACGACAACGCCAACCTGGAGACGCTGGCGCACCACATCAATTCTGACCCGGCAATCGTCGCACGCCTCCTCGCCGCAGCCAATTCGGTCACCTCCGGACTATCGAAGCGCGTCCATTCGGCCGGCCAGGCATTCCTGCTGCTTGGAGCAAATCGAATATCCAACATTGTCCTGGCATCCGCGCTGGTTTACCGTTTCGACATGCACGCGTCCGGATTCAGCGCAAAAGTGCTCTGGCAGCATTCGCTCGGCGTCGCCACCTGTGCGCGGGTGCTGGCCGAGCAAACCGGACTCGACGCAGATCTTGCGTTCACCAGCGGCCTGTTGCACGACATTGGTCAGCTTCTTATGTTTACGGCCAGTCCGTCCCCTTTCCTGCAGGCACTCGAACGCCACCAGCGAGAAGACATCCCGCTCTTCATCGCCGAACGCTCGGTGTTCGGCTACGACCATTGCGAAGCGGGACGAATCCTTGCAGTCTCCTGGAGACTCCCGACAGACATCATTGACGCCATCGCCGCGCACCATGAACCGGACGGATTCGGAAGCGAGATAGGAAATCTGGTACACATCAGCGAATGCCTCAGCCACGCGCTCGATCTTGCCGAACTGCCAAACAACCGGGTTCCTGATCTTTCCGAACTGGCGTGCGCCAATCTCGGCGTGTCGTGGCCAAAATTCTCAGCGCATTTCGCCGAAATCGAAGCGCGTTTCGACGATTTCCGCATCGCGCTGGGAATCTGACAGACAAACAGACAACCACCCGCGGGGTGATTCGTGACGCTCAGTCCAGCGCTTCGATGGTGTAATTGTGATTGGTGTAGATGCACAGATCGCCGGCAATATCGAGAGACTTCCGGATAATCTCGACCGGCTCCATCTCGGTGTTCTCGATCAGCGCCCGCGCCGCCGACTGCGCATAGGCGCCACCGGAACCAATCGCCAGGATACCCTGTTCCGGCTCCAGAACATCGCCATTGCCGGTGATGATCAGCGAACTCTCGCGGTCAGCCACAGCCAGCATGGCTTCGAGCCGGCGCAGCGCTCGGTCGCTACGCCAATCTTTGGCCAGTTCAACCGCCGAGCGAACCAGATTGCCCTGATGCTTGTCGAGCTTCGCCTCGAACCGCTCGAAAAGCGTGAAGGCGTCCGCCGTTCCGCCAGCAAACCCGGCAAGGATCTTGTCGTCATGAATCCGGCGCACCTTGCGGGCGCTCGCCTTGATCACGATATTCCCGAGCGTGACTTGCCCATCACCGCCCATGGCCACCAAACGCCCTCGGCGCACCGAGAGAATCGTCGTCCCGTGATATTGCTCCATGAATGAACCTTATGTGAGTTGCTGAAGAATCCTATTGCTTCGCGAAGACGACGCTCGCCACGGACTTCAGCCCCACCACGCCCAGAAGCTCCGCAACCAGTCGATTGGGATGGCGAAATACGATCTGCTTGCCCGAACGACGAATCGTCGTCAGGACATTGAGCAATGCGCCAGCGCTGATGAAATCCATTCTTGCCAGATCCTCGCAGTCGATCAGCACCACAGGGCGCTTCTCGGCGTGCGCGGCCAGATCACCGAAGCGAAAGGATTTGACCTCACCTTGAAGAACGTACGAGTCCCCGCCACTGGTGTCATCCGCTGCCTGCGCTTGTATTTCCGCCACAGGCTCCGGAGCTGCCACACGCCCGGCCTCCCATGACGGAGGAGATTCTTCAAAGGTCACCGCGTAATCAATGGCCACCTCTTCAAACGCATCCTGGCGCCCCTGCAGTTGGCACAGCTCCAGCAGCAACAACCAGCACTCCTTGCCTTCGGCGACTCCGGTCTCCAGTTTTCCCTGAACGAGTTCGCCCAACGCCTCCCGTCCGCGCAACTCGATCTGCCGCTTGCTCTTCCGAGCACGAACAAGCAGATCCAGCAGACAGCCGCAGCCCTCCGGATCACATTCCTTGACCTTGGACATATCCAGCCGCAAACGCGGATTCTTCTCCAGCGACTGCTGCACCGCGCTGAAAGCCTGCGTGTTGCTGCCCAGCAAATCGCCCTTGAACAGGACGCTGCCTGCCGCAGCTTCTGCCACGGCCTTGGACTTGGCTTTTCCCCGCCACGCGGGAGGTGATTTTTCGAAGGCGCGGGCATATTCGATGCCAAGCGCTTCAAAGGCCGGTTGCTGGCCGGACAGCCGATAGAGATCGAAAAGCATCATCCACAACCGCTCCGCTGGGCCGGAGCGATGCTTTTTCACAGCGCTTTCGAGTACTGCCTGAGCGGCCTGGTCCTGACAATTGGCAAACAAAACCGCAGCTTCTTCGGCCTCCGCGTCAACGGGATCGACTTCTGCTTCAACCTGAAAACTCGGCAAAGCATCGCTGAAGGCAAAGTCAGAAAAGTCAGAGACGGGAGCGCTTGCTACAGATTCTTCTTTTGGCGCACCGCTTTCCTCTGCCTTCACTTTCTGTGTATCAGAGGATTCCTTGCCACCAGACGAAGCACTTTCACGCCCTTCAACCTGGCGCGGAGCGACGGCCGGGCGAGTAATCATCTTCTCCGGCTGTTTTTTGAAAAATGAGAAAACCATAGCTTGCAGAGTCAGTCTGCCGACGGCGAACGGAAAAACGTTTTAACACATCCGCCCACGCTCTGCAATTTCCTGACTTGATGTAATTCTCCCGAGGCCGCCTGATTCGAGCGACGCAAGACAAAAACCGGATCAATCATCGCGACACAGGCTTTGGGTCATCCCTTGCTCGATAATCTCGACCGGCAAATCTCGCCCAATGAAAACCATGGTGCTCGAACGCAACTCATCCTCCGCCCATTCGCCCCCCGCGCTCGCCCCCATCAGTTCGTGGACTCCCTGAAAGATCACCCGATAAGGAAGCCCCGCGATCGACAAGACACCCTTGTACCGCAGCAAATCAGGGCCATAGACGCGCGCAATGGCGCAAAGGAAGTCCTGCAGGCGACGATCATCGAAGCTTCGTTCGGTGCGGAACACAAAGGAGCTGATGCGATCCTTGGCATGATGGTGATGGTGGTGCCCGGAAAGAAACCCGGGGTCGATGTCGAGGACGGCATTCAGGTTGAACCCGCGGATATCGATCAGTTCACTGAGCGGGGTGTGGCCGAAATGCACGGCGGCAATCGCCGCACGCGGGTTGATCTGACGCAGGCGCTGAGAAACCGTCTCGATCTGGTCGCTATCGATCAGGTCGGTCTTTGAGAGCAGCAATCGGTCCGCGAAGCCAACCTGGGACTGGGCCTGTTCGTGCTCATCAAGCTGGCGCATGGCATGAACGGAGTCGACGAGGGTAACCACCGCATCGAGCAAATACCGCTGTGAGATCTGTTCGTCAAGAAAGAATGTCTGCGCAACGGGCCCCGGATCGGCCAAGCCCGTGGTTTCGATGAGTACGCGATCGAAGTCAAGCTGGCCATTGGCACGCTTGTCAGCCAATTCACCAAGAATGCGGATCAAATCGCCGCGCACGGTGCAACAGATGCAACCATTGTTCATCTCGACGATCTGTTCTTCCCCAGCAAGCAACAGCTCATTGTCGATGCCGGCTTCGCCGAATTCATTCTCGATGACCGCTATCTTCTCGCCATGGCGCTCTGTCAGGATGCGGTTGAGCAGCGTCGTCTTGCCGCTTCCGAGGAAGCCAGTGACGATCGTGACGGGGATGGGTTGATTCGATTGATTCATTTCACCCCCGCTGAACAATTGGCACAGGTTCCGCGCAAATCGAAATCCATGCGGGTAAGCGAAAATCCCGGCGGCAGTTCCGGAACAGCTGGCAGCGAGGCATCGAGGCAATAGACTCCGCCGCACAACTCACAACGGAAATGCACGTGCGTCGAATGCTCGCCGATCGAAGCCGCCGAAAAACGGAAGACGCGACTCGCATCCGCGCTCTTGTGGGCCAAGCCACTCTCCACGAGCCAGTCGAGCACGCGGTACAAAGTAACGCGATCCAGCACCATCTCGCCGAGCCGTGCCTCAATCTCCGCGTGCGACAACGGGGTCGGCGCTTCGCGCAGCAAACGCAGGACCCGTATGCGCGCCGGTGTAGCGCGGGCTCCGCATCGACGGATCTGCTCGGCAACAGCAAGTCGCCCAGATTGATCAAGAACAGCCACGTTGATTCTTTCGAGAAAAGTCGGCCTGAATTAAAACATGCCGCAACACCACTTGCAACGAGGTTGCACTTGCAACATGAACCGTCACGCCTCCGCACTGCCTAACGTAATCCCGATGCCTATGAAGAAGGACAAACCGATGGTTACACGCAAGACAAAAGCCGAATGGGCAGATTTGCTGCCTCCCGAGATCTACCGCATCCTGTTCGAAGAAGACACCGAACACGCTTGCAGCAGCTTTCTGCTCAGTGAAAAACGTAGCGGGACATTCCTCTGCGCGGCCTGCTTTCAGCCATTGTTTGACAGCCGCGCCAAGTACGAAAGCGGCACCGGGTGGCCCAGTTTCCGCGAAGCCCTGCCGGGAGCCGTTACAACCAAAACCGACCGCAAGCTGCCCTATCCGCGCACCGAGTATCACTGCTCTTGCTGCGGCGGCCACCAAGGGCATGTATTCGACGACGGCCCGCCTCCTCTCGGGACTCGCTATTGCAACAACGGACTGGCTCTGGTGTTCGTTCCGCTAGGCGAGCCATTGCCTGACCGGCGCATCTGACCTGCGATCGGTCACTTTCTCTTGGCGCGAGGATGAGCCAAGTCATACACCTGAGCCAGATGCTGGAAGTCGAGATGAGTGTAGACCTGTGTCGATGCGATGCTGGCGTGCCCGAGCATCTCCTGAACAGCACGCAAATCGCCCGAGGATTGCAGGAGATGCGAGGCGAACGAGTGACGCAGCATGTGAGGGTGCACACTGATAGGAATACCTTGTGCTTGGGCATGTCGCTTGAGCCGCTCTTCGATAACCCGGGGATGAATTCGCGCACCGCGTTTCCCGACGAACAGCGCCGCCTCATCGGCCCCAGCCAACTCCGCACGCCGTTTCATCCATTCCCCAATCGCCTCGCGCGCTTTGCTTCCGACAGGCACCAGCCGTGCCTTGTTGCGCTTGCCGAGCACGCGGATTTCACCGTTCTCCAGATCGGCAACGCACGTCGTATCGAGCGACGCAAGTTCCGCCAAGCGCAAACCGGAGGAATAAAAGAGCTCGAACATGGCTTGATCACGCAGGGTCGAGGCATCGCCGCCATCACTATCATCACCGTTCTCGCAATGATCGAGCAGCCGGTTGGCCTCGTCCGGCGACAGTACTTTCGGTAGCCCCTGGGAGCGCTTTGGCGCCTTGACCCCCTCAACGGGATTGGCTGAAACCTCGCCGCGCCCGCCCAGCCAACGAAAAAACACACGCCACGCCGAAAGCATCCGGGCCAAGGAACGTCCGCAAAATCCGCCGGAGTGCAACTGGGCGACAAAACGACGGACATGATGCGTTTGCAACGAGGCAAAAGTCACACCGCCCGGCAACTCACCAATCAGCTTGTCCAGCTTGCGCAGATCGCGCCGGTAATTGCTCACCGTATGCGGCGACTGCCGGCGCTGCTGCGCGAGTTCATCGAGATAGCAGTCGACCAGCGACGAAAAATCCATCTCAGGGCAAACGCAGAACCCGCGCCAGCGCGGCGGAAGCCATTTCGCCGAGACGCTCGAGATACAGCGTCCCCATCCCCGAATAGAAGCGCTGCGGGTCTTCGCTGCCCAGCGCAATCATGCCAATCGTGCCACCGCCATTGCGCAGAGCGATCAGTCCCTGCGACCGGACATGCTGCGCCGCGGCACCAAACCACGACGCCGTTTCAAACCCGGAAGTCGAGCCACAGTAGGGGTGGATCAGCGTTTCGGCAAACGTCTGCAACTCATCGCTGACACCGGCGAACTCCGGCAGTTCGGAGGAGTTTTCGGGTCGGCTCCACAAGCGCAACGCAAAGTGAGGGATGGCGAAATCGTCGCGCAAATGGAAATTCAGGGTGTGAATCACCGACTGAAACGTTCCCGCCGCGATGATCGCCACGCCGAGACGATGCATTTTCTCGCTGATGACATCGTTTTCCTCACCGAACTGCAGCAACTCGGCCATTTTCCCTTCGAGCTGCTTGTTCTTGTCGCGCAGGCTGAGCATCTGGCGCTCGGTAATCGAAATCGTGCGCCCGCCGTGCGGATGCGGAATCACCATGCGCGACATCAGATCAGCATACTCTTCGAAAAACAGCGGATTATCCTGCAGGTACTGCGCGACTTCTTCCGATTTCATGATTCCATTTCTCCGGTAAATACGGTTACGGCCGGCCCGGTCATCCGCACCGAGGCGCCCTCGCCGCTCCAGTCAATCGTCAATTCGCCCCCACGTGTCTCGACACATACCGGCGAATCAAGCACTCCTCGCAGGATACCCGCGACCACTGCGGCACAGGCCCCAGTGCCGCAGGCGAGCGTTTCCCCGACGCCACGCTCGAACACGCGCAGCCGGATTCTCCGTCTGTCCACGACTTGCATGAACCCCGCGTTGACCCGCTGCGGAAAACGCGGATTCGTCTCGATCAACGCCCCCTGGCTAACGACCGGCGCCGTATCCACATCGGCAACTACCTGAACCGCGTGCGGATTACCCATCGACACGGCGGTGATGTCGACACGCTCGCCACCGACATTCAGCGGCTGGACAACATCCGCAGAGGCGCTATCAAAAGGAATTCGCGCCGGATCAAGGACAGGGACGCCCATATCGACCGTCACGTTTCCGTCGGGCTCAAGCCGGGGGCTGATCAGGCCTTTCATTGTCTCCACGCGGATTTCCCGCTTGTCGGTCAGGCCCTGTTCGTGCACGAAACGCACGAAACAGCGCGCGCCGTTACCGCATTGTTCAACTTCACCGCCATCGGCATTGAAGATGCGATAGCGGAAATCGATATCCGGCCGGGTCGCCTTCTCGACCAGCAAAAGCTGGTCGCAGCCGACGCCGAAGTGTCGATCGGCAATGAATCGAATCTGTTCGGGCGTCAGCGAGATCGACTGACGGACGCCATCGATCACCACAAAATCATTGCCCAGCCCGTGCATCTTGGAAAAACGTATCTTCATTGTTGCGTGCCTGTAGGTACCAGAGGGTTCCAGCCAGCATAGCGCGGCGATCGATGCATTATAAGGTGAAGAACGTTGCCTGTATGTTGCCTGTATGGAACCCGAAGGTCTTTGGCAATACAATGCCGGTCCGGCACGCCCTGCCGAGAAAAACGCTTGTCCCCGATCGTTTCGCCAGCCTCCATCGCGCCCACATGCTTCGTCGCCTTCTGAGCCAACCCGTCGTCTTCGTATTCTGGCTGCTGCACTTTTTGCCGCTGACAGTGCTGGCCAGCATCGGAAATGCGCTCGGATACGTGCTGTACCTCTCGGGGAAGCATCGTCGGAACGTGGTGAAGATCAATCTCGACTGGTGCTTCCCGGAATTGAGTTCCGATGAAAGAACGCGACTTGCCAAGGACCACTTCCGGGTTCTGGGCCGTACCATTCTTGAACGCAGCATTCTCTGGTGGGGAAGCCGCGAACGCCTGGAACACATGATTCGCATCGAAGGCGCCGAAAAAATCCGCGCCTTGCTCGATGCCGGCAAACCAATCATCCTGCTCACCCCGCATTTCGTCGGCCTGGATGCGGGGGGCGTGGCGGTTGCGATGCGCTTCGACTCGCTCAGCATGTACGCTGAGCAGGCAAACCCGGTATTCGACCGCCTGTTGCTCAATGGCCGTCGCCGCTTCGGCGACCAGATGCTGCTCACGCGTCAGGACGGAATCCGCGCCACCGTAAAGGCAATGAAATCCGGCCGCCCTTTCTATTACCTCCCCGACCTCAATGCACGCCGCCGCGAGTCGATATTCGTCCCGTTCTTCGGCATCCAGACCGCCACGATCACCGGACTCTCACGCCTTTCGCGCGCGGCGGGCGCCACCGTCCTCACATGCGTGACGCGAGTGTTGCCTGGCAACCAAGGCTATCTCACCGAGATAGGCGATCCCTGGGAGAACTTCCCCACAGCAGACCCCGAGGCCGACACCGCTCGAATGAACGCCTGGATCGAAACAGCCATCCGCACCATGCCCGAGCAGTATTACTGGGTTCACCGGCGTTTCAAGACACGGCCGGAAGGTGAAGAAAAAGTTTATTAACCACCTCGCGCCGTCCGCTTGTTGGCAGTATAGATTGCAATCCTTCTCCACAACTGTTTGGCTCGAGGATCGAGTCGCGTGACACCCAAGTACTGCTTGAAAAACCAGACCCGATCCGTACGGCTCCAAGCCTCCATAGAGTATTGATTAAGGGAGTATAGGTCGCGAGCGGCGCACATCGAGCGCAGCGGATGAAAACGGGATTTCTCAAGGTCTATCACACGAGCCTCAACCCCTCCGTCAACATTGCAACGGATGAAAATATGCTTCGGAAAGAAGCAACCGTGCCGAATATGGTGCTCGTGCATTTTTCTTAACAGACAGGCAACCCCCTTTAGGACTAACCGCCGCCCTTCCCGTGGCGGAATACCATCCAGTGCCCAGCCATGGACATAATCGGACAGAGACACGAAACCCGCCAGTTCCTCGGTAGCCAATATGGCACGCTGATTTTTCCCGCATGTGCGCATGCCGAAGTAGACCGGCTCAAGCGAGGGAATAGCTCTGGCACGATAGGTCATGATCCGTTTAAACTCGCGCAGAAAAGTCGGCACGCCACTAAAAGGATGCAGAAGGGACCGGGTCCCATGATTCTCCTGGCGCTTGAGAAATATAGCAGCAGTACCTCCTTCCGGAAGTTTCAACTCACAGCGCGCGACCCCGCTCCAACCGCCACGGCGCTGGTTCGGCGCCTCAAACCAATCGGCATCGAGCTTCCAAAGTGCATCAAAACTGGAAAGCCCATTGTGGGCAAGAATCGAGCGCCAGCGCTCGTTAACATAATCATTCATTGAAGAATCACCTAAACCGTGAACAGCACAACAGAACGGGAGTGCTATTCTGAAAGAATTTGCTCGTGAATGGAACACGTCGATTCACCGAATAGAACTCCTCACAGAGCACCAAGGCAAAACCCCCCCCAGACAGGTATACTTGGCGCTCTATTCGATGGCGCGATGCGAATCCCCACCCGCACAACAACTAGCGAGAGAAGCAATCTTGGCACTGACAATACTTGGATTATCCGGCGCACTGACCCATGACCCGTCGGCCGCGTTGTATATCGACGGCAGACTCGTGGCAGCCGCCGAGGAAGAACGCTTCGTACGCGACAAGCACGCCAAGAACCGCATGCCCTATGAGGCAGCGAAGTTCTGCCTGCAGTTTGCCGGGATCAAGCCGTCGGATGTCGATGCCGTGGCCATTCCATTCGCCCCGATCAGTCTCGGAGAGAAGGCGCGCTGGCATTACGCAAAACGCTACTGGTATGCGCCGGACCGCTCGCTTGACGCGATCTTTACCGGAAACCGCCGCTTCTATCGCTACAAGAGGCGCATCGAATGGTGCCTGGTCCAGCTCGGCTTCGACCTCAAGAAAATCGAGATCGTCCCCGTCGAGCATCACCTCGCACACGCTTCCAGCGCATACCATTGCTCCGGATTCAAGGAAAAAACGGCGATTCTCGGCATTGATGGCAAGGGTGAATACGCCACGACCTTCTTCGGCTACGGAGAGAACGGAAAGATCCACAAGATCAAGGAGTTCTACGACCCGGATTCGCTTGGCGGCCTCTATGGCGCGCTTACCGAATTCCTCGGATTCGAGATGCTCGACGGCGAATACAAGGTCATGGGCATGGCACCCTACGGCGACCCGAACAAATACGACTTCTCGCGCCTGGCCAAATTCGAGAACGGCGAACTCGTCATCAATACGGACTACGCCAACGTAATCGGCATTCGCCGCTACAAGGAAAACGGCAAAGGCTTCTACTTCTCGCCCAAACTCATCGACTGGCTTGGCCCGAAACGCGTGGGCGACATTGCCGACGACCCGTACATTCATTACGCTGCCAGCATCCAGAAGCTGTTTGAAGACCTGTCGCTAAAGATGATCGACCATTATCTCGGCGACATCCTGCGCGAAACCGGAAAGATAGCCTTCTCCGGCGGCAGTGCACTGAATGTGAAGCTCAACCAGAAGATCATCGCCCTCCCTGACGTCAAGGAACTCTTCGTTCAGCCGGCGTCCAGCGATGCAGGCACGGCAATCGGCGCAGCCGCTTTCGTATCCGTCGAACGCGGCGTCCCGGTCGAGCGAATGGAGCATGTCTATCTCGGCCCGTCATACAGCAATGAAGACGTGATCGCCGCCTGCGCCCGTCACCCTGCGCGCCCGGCATGGCGGAAGATCGAAAACGGCGACACCTGCGTCCCGCAGCAGATCGCAAAAATCCTGGCAGAAGGCAACCCGGTGGCCTGGTTCCACGGCCGCATGGAATTCGGCCCGCGCGCACTCGGCGGGCGCTCCATCCTGGGCTGCCCAAGCGCCCCGGGGGTCGCCGACCGCATCAACGAACAAATCAAGTTCCGTGAGCGCTGGCGCCCGTTCTGCCCGAGCATGATCGACACCGTCGGCCCTCAGATGCTCGGCAGCGATCACCCGGCCCCGTTCATGACTTTCACCTTCGAGGTCGCGCCGGGTTGGAAGGAGCGCGTCCCGGAAGTTGTGCACGAAGACGGCACCTCGCGTGCCCAGGTCCTGAAGCGGGAATTCAATCCCCGCTACTACGACCTGATGAAGGAACTGGAAAAGCTCACCGGCAATGGCGTCGTGCTCAATACTTCGCTCAACCGCCGCGGCGAACCGATGATCTGCGCACCGACCGACGCCCTGAACATGTTCTACGGGTCGGATCTGGAGTACCTGATCATGGAGGATATCTTGGTAACTAAAGTACTCTCGTCTCCGAGGTAGCATCTTGGCACATCGCTGGATACTCCAGTTCTGCCATAGTCACTATGGCCCCTTTATGGATGTTGCGCGCCAGTACGCTGCATTGTTCCAAGGCACTGAGTTCAAGGTACTGACCGTTTACCTGACGGGAGAACCTTCCGAGCCCATCCGCGCAGGATCGAACTCTGACGAGGTCCTATTCCTCAATTTTCGACAGAATCAGATTCGCG